>Ga0153915_10001449_pt1 | contig 21770 bp, 19 predicted proteins | sample Opewatmetagenome_2_FD_107003 | JGI IMG/M metagenome (GOLD analysis project Ga0153915, IMG submission 107003) | Freshwater wetland microbial communities from Ohio, USA - Open water 3 Core 3 Depth 3 metaG | ecosystem: Environmental > Aquatic > Freshwater > Wetlands | place: USA: Ohio, Lake Erie...
GCGTCGCTTCGGTGTTGCCTGATTGAACCTGGGGACCAGACCGGGCGTGTCTTTGACGCCGGACCCGCTCCTGAGCGGGACCGTCCTGCGAAAGGATGCCAGCTCGCGGTTCGTGCAACTGCTTGCGCAATGTACCCAGGGAAGGCCCGGAGCGCCACTGCGGCGCCGTCTCGGCGGCCGTTGGCCTTGTGCGTCGCAACCGCGCCCCGCCACATTCCGGCTGTGCTGGCCGCCCTGCTGTTCGCGTTCTCCCTCGAGGGAATCCTGCCCGGCGCGATCGCCGCGCGGCGCCCGATCCCCGTCGTGTGGTTCGATCGAGCGCGCGAGCCGCGTCACCGGCTCAACCTGCGGGCGATCGCCGCGCTGCTGTGCGATCGGGCGCCGGGGATGCCCGAGGCGGTCGACGCGACCGCCGACCTGGCCCGGGCTTCCCGCAGCGCCTCCGCGTCAACCGGGTGGGTGACGGCGTTCTTCCGGAACGGCTAGTGCCGCAGCGGCGCCGGCCGTTCCCGCGATCTTAGGCCAAACTCCCCGGCGGCTCACTGGGCTGCTGTAGGCGAGATGTCGAGCCGCGTGACGTGGACGCTCAGGTGGTGGTTCACCCGCAGTCCCACCGTGCCGTCGCAGCTCCCCACCTGCTCGCGGGGCAGGGCGGTCACCGCCTGGCCGTTTACCAGGAACCGCACCGAGTCGGCGCCGACCTCGACCGCGAGCACGTTCGTCACGTTGGTGTCGCCGCCCGGGTGCTTCACGATGGCCGGATTGGGCATCCAGCCGGCCAGCGTCGCGGTGCCGCCTCCCTGGCGTTGCTTGATGAGGTAGGCGCCGTCCTTGCGGATCAGGAAGTAGGTGTAGGTGCGCTGCGCGTCTTCGAGGTGCTGGCCGCCGAAGAAGATGCCGAAGCCCTCGGACTGGTCGCCCGTGAACAGGTGGGTCTCCGCCTCGACGCGGAAGCTGCCCTGCGCGGTCCACGCCGGGTCGTACAGGATCGCGGCCTGGCCCGTCGTGACGTGCCATCCTGGGGGCATCGTCACGTAGCTGATGGCGGTGTCGGGGGTGCCCGGTCGGTCGAACCGCACCTTCCACGTGGCCGGGCGTTCGGGTCTCGGTTGTTGCTGCGCCGGCGCCGGCGTGGCGAGCACGACGGCGAGCGCGACGGCGAGGAGCACGCGCACGATTCCTCCAGGGTTAGGCTGGGGTGAAGCGGGAGAGCTTAGCGGGTGCCGGTCCACACCGCAACGGCCGTCTCAGGTGGCTGGCGGTGGGCCATCGGGCCGCGGCTCGCGGAAGTCCTCGCCCACGACGCCGAGGCGCTTGGCGCGCTTGAGCCACTGCTCGCGGGCGAGCTCCTGCATGTCCTTGTGCTTGTCCGCCTCGTCCACGATCTCGAGGCCGAGCACGGTTTCCACCACGTCTTCCATCGCGACCACCCCGGCTGTTCCGCCGTATTCCTCCACCACGAGCGCGATGTGCTCGCGGCTGTCGAGGAAGCGCTCCAGCAGCTGCGAGATCGGCAGGGTCTCGGGCACGACGACGATCTCGCGCTTGAGTTCGACCATGCGGCGGTCGTGCTCGTCACGCGCGCCCGCCAGCAGCAGGTCGTCCTTCAGCACGTAGCCCGTGACGTCGTCGAGATCCTGGCCGTAGATCGGGATCCGCGAGAAGCGGAACTCGGCGTGCGCGCGGAGCACGCCGCCCACCGTCTCCTGCTCGGGGACGGCGAACACGACGATGCGCGGCGTCATGATGTGCTTCGTGCGCAGCGAGCCCAGCCGGAACAGGTTCTTGAGGACGCGGGACTCCGCGACGCGGAACACGCCCTCGCGGGCGCCCAGCTCGGCGAGCGCCGTGAACTCCTCGCGCTGCTCGATGGGCGAGCGCTTGCCGCGCGCCATGGCCTTGGTGAGATGGCGCGCGACCCAGACCAGCGGCCACAGCACGGGGATGATGATGCTCAGCGCGTGCGCCACGGCGGGCGCGGTGCGCCGCCAGTACAGGGCGCCCAGCGTCTTGGGGATGATCTCCGACAGGAACAGGATCGCGAGTGTGAACAGCGCCGAAAACACGGCCACGAGGTGGCTGCCGAATAGCCGGTCCACCTGGGCTCCCGCTGCGGCCGCGCCGAAGGTGTTCGCGATCGTGTTGAGCGTGAGGATCGCCGCGAGCGGGCGGTTGATGTCCTCCTTGAGATGCCGCAGCGTCCTCGCCACCGACCGGTGCTTCGCCTCGAGCGCGGCGACGTACGACGGCGTGACGCTGAGGATGGTCGCCTCCATCAGCGAGCAGACGAAGGAGAGGGCGAGCGCCGCCGCCACGATGAGCAGGAGGGTGAGCATGGCCTGGTGGGAATCTATCCCTCGGCGGGGCGGCGCGGCAGAAACGCGCGGGGACCGTTCCGCCATGCTCCGCCTGCGCTCCCGCGACCCCTTGGCGCATCTCGTTGGTACGGCACTAGATTGCGCCGGTCGTGCGCCATTCCTCTCTGACCGGCCTCCGGGCCCTCCGTGGCAATCCGCGCCGATCGAGGCAGTTCGTCAGGAGTGAGGAGGAACCGTGAAGCACCGCATGCCCATCCTGCTGCTCGCCCTCGTTTTGCCCGCGCCGCTCGGGGCGCAGGGCGCCATCGCCGAGCGCTACCGCGCCGCGGCCGATCGGATCATCGCGGCGGCGCTGAGCGACAGCGCGGCGTACGCGCGGCTCGCCGTCCTGGCGGACCGGTTCGGGAGCCGGCTGAGTGGCTCGCCGAGCCTCGAGCGGGCGCTCGACTGGATGCTGGACGAGATGCGGCGGGACGGGCTCGACTCGGTGCGGGCGGAGCCCGTGATGGTGCCGGTGTGGGTGCGGGGCGACGAGTCGGCGGAGCTGCTGGAGCCCCGGCCGCGGCGGCTCCCGATGCTGGGGCTCGGCGGCACGATCGCCACGCCGGCCGCAGGGATCACGGCGCCGGTGCTGGTGGTCACCAGCTGGGACGACCTCGCGGCCCGCCGCGCCGAGGCGCGTGGCGCGATTGTGCTGTTCGACGTGCCGTTCACGACATACGGGCAGACGGTGCGCTATCGCGCCCAGGGGGCGATCGCCGCGGCCCGGGTGGGCGCGGTCGCCGCTTTGCTGCGATCGGTCACCCCGTACTCGCAGCAGACCCCGCACACGGGGCAGATGGTGTACGCCGACTCCGCGCCGCGCATCCCGTTCGCCGCGATCACGGTGGAGGACGCGACGCAGCTCCACCGGATGCAGGATCGCGGGGACCGGATCGTGGTGCGGCTCCGCACCGGCGGGCACACGCTGCCCGACGCGCCGTCCCGCAACGTGATGGGCCAGCTCACCGGCCGCGAGCGCCCGGACGAAGTCGTGGTGATGGGCGGCCACACCGATTCGTGGGACGTGGGGCAGGGGGCGATGGACGACGGCGGTGGGGTGGTGGTCGCGTGGGAGGCGCTGCGCGTGCTCCAGCGCCTCGGGCTCACGCCGCGCCGCACGATCCGGGTGGTCGGCTGGGTGAACGAGGAGAACGGCGGGCGGGGCGGCGAGGCGTACCGCGACGCGCATCGCGCCGAGGCGGCGCGGCACGTGCTCGCGATCGAGTCCGACGGCGGCGTGTTCGCCCCGCGCGGCTTCGGCTTTACCGGATCCGATTCCGCGTTCGCGATCGTGCGGCAGGTCGGCGCGCTGCTCGCTGGCGTCGGCGCCGACTCGATCACGCGCGGCGGGGGCGGTTCCGACATCGGTCCGATCATGCGGGACGGGGTGCCCGGCATGGGGCTCGACGTGGACGACGCGCGCTACTTCTGGTACCACCACACCGACGCCGACACGATCGACAAGCTCGACCCGCGGGAGATCGGTCTGTGCGTGGCGGCGATGGCGGTGATGGCCTACGTGATCGCCGATCTGCCGGAGCCGCCGCCGCGGCAGTAGCGCCCATTCTGCGCCGGGCACCCCAGCCAACGACCTGCGGGACGGCCGGTCGGCTTCCCGTCGGCGCGCCGCAGGGATAACGTAGGCGCGCCGGCACCGCGGGAGCCCACAGGCGGTCCGGGGGTATGTCTCGGGCGAGGAGGCGACAAATGCCGGACCACATCTACAAGACGATCGAGCTGTACGGATCCTCCCCCGCGGGGCTGCAGCCCGCGATCGAGCGCGCGGTCGCCAAGGCGGCGGAGAGCGTCCGCAACATGCGGTGGATGCAGGTAACCGAGATCCGGGGGCACCTCGACGGCGGGAAGATCCAGCACTGGCAGGTCGGCGTGAAGATCGGCTTCACGATCGAGGACTGACCTGACGGCGGGCGCGTCGATCCGGGCGGTGCTCGCGGCCGCAGATGGCGACGCGGTGCGCGCCACGCCGCCGGCGCACGCAGCGGCACGTTGCGCTGGATTTTTATGCAATGGTGTGTATGTTTATGCACTTCCCAGCCACACGGACCTTTTTCCTGTACAGGCGCCATGACCACCACCGCCACGGACTACCTGAGCGAAGTCGACCGCTACAGCGCCCATAACTACCACCCCCTGCCGATCGTGCTGGAACGCGGCGAAGGCGCGTGGGTGTGGGACGTCGAGGGCAAGAAATACCTCGACTGCCTCGCCGCCTACTCGGCCGTGAACCAGGGCCACCGCCATCCCGACATCATCGCGGCCGCCAAGGCCCAGCTCGACCGCATCACGCTCACGTCGCGCGCGTTCCACAACGACCAGATGGGACCGTTCCTGCGCGAGCTGTGCGAGCTGGCGGGCTACGAGCGCGCCCTGCCAATGAACTCGGGCGCCGAGGCCGTGGAAACCGCGCTCAAGGCCGTGCGCCGCTGGGGTTATCGCGCGAAGCGGATCCCGGCCGACAAGGCGCGGATCATCGTCTGCGCGAACAACTTCCACGGCCGGACGGTGTCCATCGTCTCGGCCTCGTCCGATCCCCACTACCGCGCGGACTTCGGGCCGTTCACGCCCGGCTTCGTGGTGATCCCGTTCGGCGACGCCGCCGCCCTCGAGCAAGCGATCACCCCCCAGACGGCCGCGTTCCTTGTGGAGCCGATCCAGTGCGAGGGCGGCGTGCTGATCCCGCCCGCCGGCTACCTCAAGGACGTCGCCGAGCTCTGCCGGCGGCACAACGTGCTGTTCGTGGCCGACGAGATCCAGACGGGGCTCGGCCGCACCGGCAAGCTGTTCGCCTGCGACTGGGAGCAGGTGCGACCCGACGCGCTGATCGTCGGCAAGGCGCTGAGCGGCGGCGTCTACCCCGTCTCCGCCATGCTCGCCGACGCGCCCCTGATGGACGTGTTCGAGCCGGGGAGCCACGGCTCCACGTTCGGCGGCAATCCGCTGGCGGCGGCCATCGGCCGCGCGGCCCTGCGGGTGCTCGTCGACGAAGCGCTCCCCGAGCGCGCCCAGCGCGAGGGCGCGTGGTTCCTTGGCGAGCTCAAGAAGCTCAAGTCGCCGCACGTCAAGGAGGTCCGCGGCCGCGGGCTGATGATCGGCGTCGAGATCAAGGAGTCGAGCGGCCCGGCCCGGCCGTTCTGCGAGGAGCTGGCCCGGCGCGGCATCCTCTGCAAGGAGACCCACGATCAAGTGATCCGGTTCGCGCCGCCCCTCGTGGTGGAGCGCGAGGCGCTGCAGTGGGCGCTGGGAGAGGTGCGGGAAGTCCTCGCATAGCCGAAGCGGCAGCGGGGTGGAAACGGGCAAGGCTTACGGCCGACCGCCAACCGCCAACCGCCAACCGCCAACCGCTAACGGCTCACGGCCAGCACCCGCCGCGCGTCCTTTCGCGGCCGGCGGGGTCCATCTATGATTCCTGTATGCCTGACGTCCGCACCTATACCGCCAGCGAGACCGACCGGATTCGCCGGTTCGTGGTCGAGACCGGCGAGCCGCTCGCCCCGCCGGGCCGGCACCACTACATGTCGGCCGACGAGGCACGCGGCAACCCGATCGCCGAGGCGGTGCTCGCGGTGCCGGGCGTGCAGGAGGCGATGATCGAGCACGACTCCGTGCTCGTGCTCCGGCGCGACGCGGTCTCGTGGGACGACCTCGAGGACCGGGTGGCGTACGCCATCAGCACAGGGTTGCAGGCCCATGCCACCGGCGCGGTGGCGGCGGGCCCGGAGCTCAGCGACGACGGGATCTACGAGATCGTGGATCGGATGTTCCAGCGCGAGGTGAATCCCGCGGTCGCCCAGCACGGTGGCCGGATCGAGCTGATCGACGTGCAGGACGGGACGGTCGTGGTGCGCATGATGGGCGGATGCCAGGGCTGCGGCATGGCCAACGTCACGCTGCGGCAGGGGATCGAGAGCCAGCTCAGGCGCGTCATCCCGCAGCTGCGGGGGATTCAGGACATCACCGACCACGCCGCCGGGGAAACGCCGTACTTCAAGTAGTCGGCCGCGTCAGATCTTCGCCGCCACCCGCTGCACCGCGGCGATCAGGTCGCCCGCCTCGAACGGCTTAGCCAGGCACGGCTGGCCGGTCTTCTCGAGGAACTCGCTCACCGACTGGTCCTGCGCCCACCCCGTGACGAACACGACCCGCTTGGCCATGTCGGGAAACAGCTGCTGCACCTGCCGGAAGAAATCGTCGCCGCCGAGGAACGGCAGCCGCAGGTCGGTGACGATCGCGGCGAACCGCTGGTCGCGGAGCTCCGACAGTGCCGCGAGCCCGTTCGCGACGGGCTGGACGGTGAACCCGCCGCGTTTGAGGATCTTGGCGATAGACGTGCGAACGAGCGGATCGTCTTCCACGAGCAGAACCTGCATGGCACCTCCATTCGCGACCGCCAGCCCCCCGACAGCTAACGTATGGCACAGCCGGCCGTGCGCGCCAGGGGGCGACCCGCGCATGCTTGATTCCCGCTTGGGCCGCGGGTAACTTGCCACGGCTTGAGACCAACCGCTGCCGCCCTGGTGGTGAAACTGGTAGACACGCTGTCTTGAGGGGGCAGTGCCGCAAGGCGTCCCGGTTCGAATCCGGGCCAGGGCATTCCAGCCACCGTAGCGCAGTGGTAGGCGCGGGACTCTGACGGGGTCGCGTGCCCGCAGAGTTCGCGCCAGCGTAGCTCAGTGGTAGAGCACCGGTTTCGTAAACCGGGGGTCGTGGGTTCAATCCCCACCGCTGGCTTCACTCCACACCCGGCGTCCCATCCCCCCGTGATCTCCCGCATCGTGTCCTCACCGCTGACGTCTTCTTCACAGGAGTGGTGTCGTGCGTCGCCTTGCCTTGCTGGTCCTCTGGCCGTCCGTCGTGATTCTCGTCGGCTGCGGCAGTCACGCACCGACCCAGGCGCCCGCGCCGACGGTGCGGGTGCCGGTCGCGTCCGACGCGCCGCTCCCGACCGCCGCGCTGAGCGCGGCCGAGCTCCGTCGCTATCTCACCGTGTTCGCGGCCGATTCCATGGCGGGACGCCAGATGGGGACGGCCGGCAACGTCAAGGCCACCGACTACCTGGCCGCGCAGCTCCAGGGTCTGGGAGTCGAGCCGGCGGGCGAGCACGGCAGCTACTTCCAGACGCTGCCGCTGACGGAGCGCTCCGTCGACTCGGCGGCGTCCGGCCTGTCCGTGAGCGGCAAGGCGCTGGTGATCTGGCAGGATTTCGCCCCGATCCCGTCGTTCCCCGACTTCGGCCTGGCGTTCGGGATGCGGGGATCGCTCGACGGCGTGCAGGCGATCTACGCCGGCCCGATGGGCGACACCGCGCCCGCCCTGACGCCGGAGCAGGCAGCGGGCAAGCTCGTGGTGCTGGGGCCGCCGCGGGGCGCGCAGGGCGGAGCGGGCATGGCGACCGCGGTCACGCAATACGCCGCCGCTGCGGGGATCGCATTCTCGATTCTGAACTTCGTCCCGAAGGAACAGATGGAATTCCTGCGCCAGCTGCCGCCGGGCATGGAGGCGGAGCTGCCCGAAGGACCGCTCGGCCTCCTGATCAGCTTCACCGCGCTCCAGGACCTGTTCGGCGTGCCGCTCGATTCCCTCACGCCCGGCCGCACGGGCGCCATGATTCAGGGGACCGTCCGCTTCGCGCTCCGACCCAGCGCGTTCCCGTCCCGCAACGTGATCGCGCTGGTGCGGGGCAGCGATCCCGCGCTGCGTGACGAATACGTCGTGATCGGCGCCCACAACGACCACGTCGGCACCGGGCGGCCGCAGGATCACGATTCCGTATGGGCGTTCAATCACGTCGTGCGCCCCGACGGCGCGGAGAGCCCGATGCGGGCGGCGAGCGCCGAGCAGCAGACCCGCATCCAGGCGATCCGCGACAGCCTGCGCGCCCTGCACCCGTCCAGCCTCGACTCGATCTTCAACGGCGCGGACGACGACGGGTCGGGCTCGGTCACCACGCTGGCGATGGCGGCGGCGTTTCAGCTCACGCCGGCCAAGCCCAGGCGGTCGATCCTGTTCGTGTGGCACACGGGGGAGGAGGCCGGCCTGTATGGGTCGCGCTACTTCACCGACAATCCCACCGTGCCGCGCGACTCGATCGTGGCGGAGCTCAACATGGACATGATCGGCCGGGGGCGCGCCACCGACGTCAAGGGCGGCGGACCGGGCTACCTCCAGCTGATCGGCTCGCGGCGCCTGTCGACCGAGCTGGGCGATCTGGTGGAGACCGTCAACACGCGCGACGGCTACGGCTTCACGTTCGACTATCAGTACGACGCGACGGGCCACCCGCAGCAGTATTACTGCCGCAGCGACCACTACATGTACGCCCGGTACGGCATCCCGATCGTGTTCTTTTCCACCGGGAGCCACCAGGACTATCACATGCTGACGGACGAGGTGCAGTACATCGACTTCGACAAGATGTCCCGGGTCGGCCGCCTCGTAGCGGACATCGCCCGGACGGTGGCGAACCTCGACCACCGCGTGGTGGTGGACCAGCCGAAGCCGGATCCGAAGGGGCAATGCAGACAGTGATGAGGAACGTGTAGCGTGTAGCGTATGGCATATGGCGTGTAGCGTGGCCCCACACCCACCCGCGACACGCTGCACGCTGCACGCTACACGCTACACGCTACACGCTGCACCAGCTCCTCGCGTCTCACCTTCCCCAGTGGGGTCCTGGGAATCTCCTCCACCCGCCGCACGGAGCGGGCGCGCTCGTAGGGCAAGAGCCCGGCGTTGAACGCCGCGAGCAGGCGGTCGGCGGTAGCCTCCGGGACGCCGGCGATGGCGAGGTGGATCGCGTGGCCGAGCCGGTCATCCGGGAGTGCCACCAGCGCGGCATCCGTGTCCGGAGCCACGGCGAGGCGTACCTGCTCGAGCCTGGCCTCGAGCAACGACAGGGGCACGAGCTCGCCGCCGACTTTGACCGTCGCATCCACCCGGCCCCGCACCGTAAGCCGTCGCCCACGGACCTCGCCCACGTCGTCGGTCCGCCACCAGCCATCCCGCTTGGGATCGTCCAGTCCGCCAGCGGTCGCATAGCCGGTGAACAGCGCCGCGCTCTTCACCTCGATGCGTCCGTCGGCGTCGGTGCGCACCGCGGCGTGGGACAGCATCTCCAGCTCCGGGAATCCATCGTCGTCGAGTGACGCGAGGCTCGCGGTCGCGATCTGGGAGGCGCACTCGGTGGCGCCGTAGCTCGGGAGCAGCGGCCAGCCCAGGGCGCGGGCCCGCGCGTACAACTCGACGCCGAGCGCCCCACCCCCCACGACCACCGCGCGGACCGACGGGGGAGCCTCGAGGCCGGCGTGCACCAGGTCGAACACCTCGGTGGGGACGAGCGCGCTGAGCGCGCGCCGCATGCCGGCGAGCAGGGCGACATAGCGCGCGGCGTCCCAGGGATCCAGCGTCGTCACGCGGGCGCCGCTCAGGTGGGCGCGGGCGTGAATGCCGAGCCCGCCCACGTGGAACGGCGGCAGCACGTTCACCCACACGTCCGACGCGTCGCTCGCGAGGTGGGCGTTCACGGCGGCGGCGGAAGCCAGGATGGCGCGCTTGGCGAGGGCGACCGGCTTGAGCCGGCCCGTGGCGCCCGACGTGGTGACCCACACGTGCGCCGCGAGCGGGATCCGCTCGATCAGCGCGCGGATCGCGCGGGCGTCCGCCACGGCGAGGCGCGGGTTGAGCAGGACCGCGGTGTCGCTGCCGTCCCAGTCGATCACAGCGCGAGGCCCGCGGCGAGCAGCGCGCCGAACGCGAGCTGCAGCCCGGCGGCGCGGGCGAGCGCCCGGTTGTAGCTCGGGCCGGGCGGGTTGCGCCACACGACACGGACCGCCGCGAGCGCCAGCGGCAGCGCCGCGAGCGGCAGCAGGGCGGCGAGCCGGTCCCCGGTCCCGAGCCACAGGGGATTGACGACGAGCGGGCCGAACGCGCAGACCGCGATCTCCGACCGCCCGAACCCGACGCCGAGTCGGGCGGCGAGCGTGCGCTTGCCGCTCCGCGCGTCCTCGTCCACGTCCCGCAGGTTGTTGACCGCGAGCAGCGCGCAGGCGAGCAGACCCACCTGCACGCCCGCGAGGGCCACCGGCCACGCGAGCGCGCCGGCGTGCAGGTAGTACGTGCCGCCCACCGCCCCGAGCCCGAAGAACGTCAGCACGAACAGCTCGCCCAGCCCGTGATAGGCCAGCGGGTACGGTCCCCCGGTGTACGCGTACCCGAAAAATAGCGAGAGCAGCCCGAGGGTCAGGATCGGCCAGCCCGCCGCCACGACCAGCGGGATGCCACAGCCCAGGGCGACGGCGAAGCTCGCGACTGCCGCCGCCCGCACCTGCGCCGGCGTGAGGATCCCCGCCTGGGTCACGCGGGTCGGCCCCACGCGGTGCGCCGTGTCGGCGCCGCGCGAGAAATCGAGCAGGTCGTTGAACAGGTTGGTGCCGATCTGGATCGCCGCCGCGCCGAGCAGCGCGCAGCCCGCGCGCCACCAGATCACGGGGTGGCCGAGTGCCGCCGCGAGCGCGGTGCCTACGACCACGGGCACGACCGCGGCCGTGAGCGTCTTGGGACGCGCGGCGAGCAGCAGCCCGGTGGGGAGCGACGCCGTCACGGATAGCGCGTGAACTTCGAAAAATCCGGCGGTCGCTTCTCGTTGTAGGCGTTGCGGCCTTCCTGGGCCTCTTCCGACATGTAGTACAGCAGCGTGGCGTTGCCGGCCAGGTCGAGCAGCCCGATCTGGCCGTCGCAGTCGGCGTTGAGCGCGGCCTTGAGGCAGCGCAGCGCGAGCGGCGAGTGCTGCAGCATCTCGCGGCACCAGGCGAGCGTCTCCTCCTCGAGCTTCGCGAGCGGCACCACCGCGTTCACCAGCCCCATCGCGAGCGCCTGCTGGGCGTCGTACTGGCGGCAGAGATACCAGATCTCGCGCGCCTTCTTCTGCCCCACGATGCGGGCGAGGTAGCTCGAGCCCAGGCCGCCGTCGAACGAGCCCACCTTGGGGCCGGTCTGCCCGAACCGCGCGTTGTCGGCCGCGATGGTGAGGTCGCACACCACGTGCAGCACGTGGCCGCCGCCGATCGCGTAGCCGGCGACCATCGCCACCACCGGCTTGGGCAGCGAGCGGATCTGCTTCTGGAGGTCGAGCACGTTCAAGCGCATCGTGCCGCCCTGCTCGTGATCCACGTAGCCCGCGTCGCCGCGGATCCGCTGATCGCCGCCCGAGCAGAACGCCTCCGGACCTTCCCCGGTGAGGATCACGGCGCCGATCGTGCCGTCCTCCCGGGCCAGCGCGAACGCCTCCTGCATCTCGCGCACGGTGAGCGGACGGAACGCGTTGCGCACCTCCGGCCGGTTGATCGTGATCTTGGCGATCCCGTCGTCGGTGCGCTCGTAGCGGATGTCGGTGAACCGCTTGATCGGAGTCCAGGTCGGTCGGTTGGCCATGGGTCTGCCCGTTGGGAATTGCCAATGCTCAATATCGAATAGCCAATGTCAAAGGCCCAGCCCCCCAGTCACACTACACGCTGCACGCTACACGCTGCACGCTGCACGCACAAACTCCACCACCTGCTCCGCGAACCACGCGGGGGCCTCCCACGGCACGCGGTGTCCCACCGTCGGCGCCACGCGCAGCTCGCCGCGCGGCAGCTCCGCCACCGCGTGTCGGCCGAGCGCGACGTAGCGCGCGTCACGCGCCCCCACGATCCAGCGCACGGGGCAGGGAATCGCCCGGAGCCGCGGCGCGAGCGGCTGCTGAGCGCCGAGGGACCAGTCCGTCAGCGCGCTCGCGAGCGCCGACCGGTCGTACGCGCTCGCGGGGCGGGGGAGCGTCCGCGCCGCGCCGCCGAACACGGCCTGCGCGTCCCAGTCCGCCAGCACCGTGTCCCAGTCGTCGTTCTGGAACCGCGCGGCCCAGCGCGCGTCGTCGGCGCGGCGTGCGTCGCGCTCCGCGGCATCGGACAGGCCGGGATGGGTGGAGACGATCAGCGCGCCGCGCCACAGCGCCGGCCGCGCGAGCACGGCGTGGAGCGCGAGCCGTCCGCCCAGCGAGTAGCCGAGCAGCACGGGGGTCGGATCAATCTGGGCGACCCACGCGGCGAAGTGGTCGCCCCACGCGGCGAGGGAGCGGTGGGTTGGCGGCGCGCCCAGCAGATCGGGCGTGTGGAACGCCGGGAGGTTCTCGCTGGCGCAGGCGGCGCGCAGGGCGTCCCAGTCGGCGCCGCGCCCCAGAAAGCCGTGCAGCGCCCAGATCACGACCGCTCGTCGAGCGCGTCGTACGCCCGCCAGAAGCGGGCGGTCTGCTCGCGCTCCGGCAGCAGCTCGATCACCGCGTGGGCGCCGGCCGGCGCCGCGCCGGGCACCACCTCCCACCGGTGGTACGTCATCTCCCACAGCGCCGCCCAGCCCGACAGCTCGTGGCGGTGCTCGTTGCGCAGCCCGGCGTGCGGCGACAGGCGCGCGAAGATCTGCCCGCCGCCGTTGTTGACGACCACGATCCGGATCGGGCCGGCGTCGAGCTGCGGCAGGATCCACGGCGCGCTCAGGTCGTACAGCGCGGTGAGGTCGCCCACGACGGCCCAGTTCTCCCGGTCCGGCCCGCACATCCCGAAGAACGTGGACAGCTGCCCGTCGATGCCGTTGGCGCCGCGGTTCGCCCCCACCGTCCAGCCCCGCGGCCGCCGCTCCGCGGCGAGGTCCCACTCGCGAATCGGGAGACTGTTGCCGAGGTAGACGAGCGCGCTCGCCGGCACGAGACCTGAGACGGCGCGCAGCAGCGCGGGCTCGGCGCGCGGGTAGCGCTCCCACAGCAGGGCCAGCCGCTCCGCCCGCGCCCGGTCGCGGGCGATCAGCGCGCGGGTTGGCGCGCGGTTTACCGGCGGCGCCGCGACCGACTGGAGGATCGCGCCCACCGGGCCCCACACGAGCGTCGAGCGCGTGAGGCCGGGGAACGGCGTGCGGGCCACGGAGCACACCGGGAGCCGTGCGAGGCGCGCCTCGAGGTCGCGCCACAGCCGCACCGTCGGCACGCCGCCGAGCCGCAGCACGCCGTCCACGTCCGCCCGGGTGAGCGCGCCTTCCCCCGACGTGAGCAGCAGGTCGGCGAGCGCCGGCTCCTCGCGCAGCCCCGACGCGGGCTCCGCGTAGACCGGCGCCGCGTAGCGTGCCAGGAAGTCGCGCACCGGCTCGCGGTCCGCGGCGGCGAGCGGCCCGACCAGCACCAGGGGGCGTTGCACGCGCGCGAAGAACGCCGCCAGCGGGCCCGCGTCCGCCGCGCGTGCGGCAGCGGCGCGCGGCCGCACGGTCACGCTGGTCTCGGGGATCGGCCCGTCCACCAGCGGCTCGTCGAACCGGATGTTGACGTGGACGGGCCGGCCGGCGTCCCACGCGGCGAGATCGAGCTCGGCGTCCGGCCGCTCGCCGTCGAGCACGGTGGGGGCATAGTCGCCGAACAGGCCGACCTGCTCGATGGTCTGCGGCGCCCCAGTGTGGCGATACGCCGCCGGACGATCGGCCGTGACCAGCACCAGCGGCACGCCGGAGTAGTACGCCTCGACGGCGGCCGGCAGCAGCTCGGCCGCCGCGGTGCCCGACGTCGTCACCACGGCCACGGGCGCGCCGGTCGCGCGCGCGCGGCCCACGGCGAAAAACGCGGCGGACCGCTCTTCGAAGAAGGAGTAGCACACCAGGCCGCGCGCGCACTGCGCGGCCAGCACGATCGGCGAGTTGCGCCCGCCGGGGCAGAGGCACAGCTCGCCCACACCGGCATCCGCCAGGCGCTCGAGCAACCGGGCCGCGCGGGCGAGGTTCACAGGCCGAGCATGTCCTTCACGGCGGCGCGCTTGAGGCTCAGCTCCTCCCATTCGCGCTCCGGCCGGCTGCGGGCGATGACGCCACCGCCCGCCGCCAACAGCAGATCGGGGCCGTGCCACTGCACGCCCCGGATCGCGACGAAACACGCGGCGCTGCCGTCCGGCCACTCGATGCCGATCGGCGCCCCGAACCGGCGCCGTCCGACGCCGCGATCGAGGTCGCGCAGCAGGCCGAGCCCGGCGGAACGCGGCGCCACGCCGAGCGCCGCCGTGGGGTGCAGCGCCTGGACCAGCGCCGCGAACCCGGGCGGGCGCGCCGCGTCGACGGACAGCATGGTGCGCAGGTGCGCCAGCGCCGGCAGGCACAGCACGTCGAGCGGCCCCACGTCCACGTCCCCGAACCGTCCCAGGGCCTCGTGGATGTCGTCCACGACGCCCTTGTGCTCGGCCAGCTCCTTGCGATCCGTCAGCAGCTCGGCGGCGGCCTCGAGCGGTCGGGTGCTGGCGATGGCCGCCGTCTCCACCCGGCACCCGTCGGCGCGGAACAGGATCTCCGGCGTCGCGCCGAGCATGCCGCCCTCGGGCGTCCAGTAGCCGTACACCGCGCTCCCCGGCGGCACGGCGAGCGCGCGCGCGAGCAGCGCGTGCGCCAGCGGCGCCCCCGCGTGCGCGGCGCGCCCCCGCTCGATCAGCACCGGGACCGCCTTGGCGATCGACCCCTCGCCGATCGCCTGCATCACCGCGCGGTAGAGCGCGAGATACGCGGCGCGCGGCGGCGGCGTCCACGACACGGCCGGCGCGGGGGGCGCGGGTCCCAGTGCCGCCGTGAGCTCGGCGCGCGTCATCACCCGCCAGCCGGCGGGGTGGTGCCACGGCGCCGGGTCGTCGAGGAAGAAATCCGGGGTGTAGCAGCCGAGCCGGTCGGGGATCCGCGTGGCGCGTGCCTCGAACGGTCCCCACGCCACGAGCAGCCGGTCGGGCGCGTGCTCCAGGACGAAGCCGGTCGACAGGTAGTCCCGCACCGTCAGCGCGCTACCACGTCCGCCAGCGCGGCGGCGAGCTCGGGGAAGCGGAACGTGTACCCCGCGTCGCGCGCGCGGTGCGGCAGCACGCGGAGCGACGCCAGCAGCGCGTCGGCCGCCTCTCCCAGCGCCACCCGCAGGGCGATCTCCGGCAGGCGCGTGAACGCCGGCCGCCCCAGCGTGGCGCCGAGCACCCGCGCGAACTCATTCACCCGCACCGGGTGGGGTGTGGTCGCGTTCACGGCTCCGGCGATGTCCCGATCGAGCAGCAGCAGGACCAGGCCGATCAGGTCCGCGATGTGGATCCACGACCACCACTGCTTGCCGCTGCCCCACGGCCCGCCCACGCCCAGCCGGAACGGCGGCAGCAGGCGCTCGAGCACGCCGCCGTCCGGACCGAGCACCATGCCCGCTCGCAGGATCGCCACGCGCGCGATGTCCTGCGCGGTCCGCGCCGCCTGCTCCCACTCCACGCACAGGCCCGCCAGGAAATCGTCCCCGGGTGGCGCCGTCTCGTCGAGCTCCGCGTCGCCGCGCGACCCGTAGTAGCCCATCGCCGACATCGAGACCAGCACGCCCGGCCGCGGACTGGCGGCGCGCATGCCCTCGACCACGCAGAACGTCGGCTCGGTCCGGCTGGTCCGGAGCAGCTGCTTGCGGCTCTGGGTCCAGCGGTGTGGCGGATCGACGATCTCGGCGCCCGCCAGATTGACGACGGCGTCGGCTCCCGCGATGGCGGCCTGCCACGGGCCCGACCGCGCGGGATCGCCGCGCACCACCCGGACCCGCGCGTCCGCCCACGGGTCGCGCGCGCTGCGCGAGACCACGACGCACTCCGCGCCGCGCTCCACGAGGGCGCGCACGATGTGCCGTCCGATGAAGCCGGTCCCGCCCGTCAGGAAGACCTTCATGCGGAGTCGAGCTGGACGCGCGCGTCCACGGCCATCGCCCCGTGCTCCAGCGCCAGCAACGGATTGATGTCCATCTCGGCGATCCGCGGGTGGCGTTCGGCGAGCTGGGACACCCGGAGCAACGCGTTCTCCAGCGCCGCGAGGTCGCGCGTGGGCTCGCCGCGCACCCCCTGGAGCAGCTGCGCCGTGCGCACCGCGCGGACCATGTGGCCGGCATCGCTATCGAGCAGCGGCGCGAGCCGCAGCACGACGTCGCGCAGCACCTCGACGTACACGCCGCCGAGCCCGAACATCACCATCGCGCCGACGCCGGGGATGCGCGTGAGCCCCACGATCGTCTCCCGCCCCCGCGGCGCCATCTGCTGCACCAGGAGCCCCCTCCCCCCCTGCCCGCCCTCCCCCTTCTGCCCCCTCAGCATCTCCCGCGCTGCGTCAGCGACCGCCCCCTCGTCCTCCAATCCCAACGCCACGCCGCCCGCGTCGGTCTTGTGCGTGATGTCGGGGGAGACAAGCTTGAGCGCGACCGGAAAGCCGAGTGCCCGCGCCGCCGTGGCGGCATCGCACGCGAGCTTGTCGGCGTCGGCGCCCGGCACGAACCGCCACGGCGCCACCGGGATGCCGTACGCCTCGAGGATCCGCAGCGCGTCGGGCTCGCTCACCTTGTCGTGCCCCCGGGCCAACGTCGTGTCGAGGATCGCGGCGACGGCGGCGTCATCGGTGGCGAACGCCACCGCCCGGCCGGGTGCCCGGCGGGTGTACTCCCGGTAGCGCCACATGGCGCCGAGCGCCCGGGCCGCCGACTCCGGGAAGATGTAGGCGGGCACCTTGGCCTCGTGCAGCTCGGCCAGGCCCGCCGGCAGCCCCTCGCGGCCCATCAGCACGGCGATCAGCGGCTTGTCGGGATGCCGGGCGTTGACCCGCACGATCGCCTCCGCCACGTGGCGGGTCTGAATGCCGAGCGGCGGCACGAACGCGGCGAACGCGGCGTCCACGTTGGGATCGCGCAGCACGCAGTCGAGCGCGAACTCGTAGCTCTCCGCCCGGGCGCTGGCGATCATGTCCACCGGGTTCCGCACGCTCGCCTCTTCGGGCAGCCGCGCGCGCAGCTCGGCCTCCGTCGCGGGGGCGAGGTGGGTCACCTCCATGCCGGCTGCCTCGCAGGCATCGGCGATCATGATCCCGGGGCCGCCCGCGTTGGTCACGATCGCCACCCGGTTGCCCTGGGGAAGCGGCTGGTTCGAGAACGCCATCGCGAGGTCGAACAGCTCTTCCACCGTCTGCGCCCGAATCGCGCCCGCCTGGGTGATGATCGCGTCGGTGACGAGCTCCGTCCCGGCGAGCGCCCCCGTGTGCGAGGCGGCCGCCCGGGCACCAGCCCCCGTGCGGCCCGACTTCACCACGCAGATCGGCTTGGCGCGCGTGACCCGCCGGGCCAGCTCCACGAACCGGCCGGGATGGCCGAAGTTCTCGAGGTACATGAGGATCATCGACGTCTGAGGGTCGTGCTCCCAGTACTCGATGCAGTCGTTGCCGCTCACGTCGGCCTTGTTGCCCGCGGACACGAACGACGAGAACCCGATCCCCAGGCTGTGCGCGTAGTCCAGCACGCTCACCCCCATCGCGCCCGACTGGCTCATGAACGCCACCGGGCCGGGAGGCGGCATGATCGGCGCGAACGTCGCGTTCATCTGCACGCCCGGCTCGGTGTTGATCACGCCCACACAGTTGGGACCGACCATCCGGATCCCGGCCGCCCGCACGATCTCGCTCAGCACCCGCTCCCGCTCGATCCCGGCGCCGCCCACCTCCTTGAACCCGGCCGAGATCACCACCAGCCCCCGCACGCCGGCGGTGACGCACTCCCGCGCGACCTCGGTCACAACGTCCTTGGGAACCGTGATCACCGCCAGATCCACCGGCGCGCCGATCGCCGTGACCGACGGGTACGCCGGAATGGAGTGGATCGCCGCGGCGTTGGGGTTCACCGGGTAGACCGGCCCCTGGAACCCGTAGCGCAGCAGGTTGTCGAGGATCTGCCAGCCGATCGTGTTGGGCTGCCGCGACGCCCCGATCACCGCGATGGAACGCGGCCGGAGAATCGGGTCGAGGGCGTGCGGGTGGGGGGCGGACATGGGAGGAAAATAACGCGCGGCGTGCAGCGTGCAGCGTACAGCGGGTGCACAGGCGTCGGCTACACGCCGCACGCTGCACGACTCCCTGGACATTCCCCCTCGCGGGATCGAGTATTGTCTGATGCTCCTCCTCGTCAAGCTCCTCCAGTCCCTGGTCAAGGCGCTCAACTCCGACGGCACGCCGGGGCAGGTGGCGGCGGGGATCGCGCTGGGGGCCGTGCTCGGCCTGACGCCGCTGATGAACCTGCACAACCTCGTGCTGTTCAGTCTGGCGATCGTCATCAACGTGTCGTTCCCCGGCGTGATGCTCGGCTGGGCGGTATTCGTGCCCGTGGGGTTCGTGCTCGACCCGCTGTTCGACGCCGTCGGCCGGGCGCTGCTGGTGGGCCTGCCGGCGCTCACGCCGTTCTGGACCTGGTGCTACAACGCCCCGGTCGTGCCGCTCACCAACTTCAACAATACGATCGTGCTCGGCAGCTTCGTCTGCTGGGCCGTCGCGTTCGTGCCGCTGTTCTTCCTGTTGCGCTGGGCGGTGGCCAGGTACCGCGCGACGGTCTACGAGCGGCTCAAGCGGACCCGCGCGTTCCAGGCGGTCAAGGCGTCTCAGCTGTACAACCTCTACACCCTGTTCCGGCCATGACGCCCCGCCTGAAGCTGTTTCGCTGGAAGGCGATCGGCCCGCTGGCGGGGTTCCTGGTGCTGGTGGGCGTGCTGTACTGGCTGCTGGCCGATCCGCTCGTGCGGCGCGGTGTGGAGGACGAGGGCACGGCGCTGGTCGGGGCGCAGGTCGATCTCGCCGCCGCGGACGTCCGGCTGCGTGACGGCGTCGTGATGCTGAAAGGCCTCGCGGTCACGAACCCGAGCAGCCCGATGACCAACCTGCTCGAGGCGGACCAGATCGTCGTGAACGTCCGCGTGGCCCCGCTGCTCGAGAAGAAGCTCATCATCGATACGCTGGCGTTCCGCGGGCTCAGGTTCGGCACGCCGCGCCGCACGTCGGGGGCGATTTCCGACCCCAAGGGTCGCTCCGGCGAGGTCTGGCGGGCGGTGCAGGCGTGGCTCGCGCAGCTGCCGATTCCCGAGTTCTCGCTCGCGGGGCTCGGGCGGGTGGTGAACCTGGACAAGGTCTCGCCCGACAGCCTCGCCACGCTGCGGCAGGCGCGCGCGCTCGTGGCGCTGGCCGACTCCTCGCGCGCCGCGTGGCTCGAGCGCGTGACCCAGCTCGACCCGCGCCCGCAGATCGACTCCGCCGTCGCACTCGCCCAACGGCTCGAGGGGCAGAGCGTGCGATCGCTTGGCCTCGCCGGGGCGCGCGACGCCGCGGCCTCGGCCCAGCGCACGATCAGCGCGCTCACGCAGCTCGACGATCGGCTGGTGGGGCTGCAGCGCGGCATCGACTCCGGAGTGGTGCAGGCGCGGGACGGGCTCGCCGCCCTGGCCGACGCGCGCCGCGCCGACTACGCGTACGCCATGGGGCTGCTCAAGCTGCCCTCGCTCGACGCGCCCAACCTCGGGCCCGCGCTGTTCGGCCGGTTCGCGGCCCGGCAGCTCGCGCCGGTGCTCTACTGGCTGGGGATCGCCGAGCGGTACATGCCGCCGGGCGTCAAGGCGCGGCTGCACCAGGGCCCCAATCGCGTGCGCGCGGCCGGCAGTACCGTCGTGTTCCCGCTGAAAGAGCACCTGCCAAGTTTCCTGCTGCACCTCGCGGAAGCCACGGTCGCGATCGGCGGCAGCGGAGCCGGCGCGGGCAACTACGACGCGCGGGTGGTGGACGCGACCTCGGACCCGGACCTGCTGGGGCGACCGACCACGTTCCAGGCCGCGCGCACCGAGGGCAAGGTCGGGCCCGAGACCGTGCGGGTGGGCGGGCTGCTCAATCATGTGGGCAGCGCCATCCGGGATTCGCTCAGCGCGTTCGTCGGCGGCGTTGGCCTCCCGACGATCGCTTTGGCTCCGCTCGGGGCCGAGCTGGGGTTGGGGCGCGGCACCGCCGATCTGGTGCTGCGGCGCGTGGGCGACAGCCTCGACACGCGGTTCACGTGGGTTTCGTCCGACCTGCACTGGGAGCGACTGGCGGACACGGCGGGGGCGGCGGGGCGGGCAGGAGCGGCAGCGGCCGCAGAAGCGGCAGGGGGAGGGCGGCTCGACGCACGGTCGGTCGGGCAGTCGCTGCAGCGCTCGGCGGAGGGCATGCTGTGGCGCACCCTCACGGGGCTCACCGACGTGCGGATCGAAGCGCGCCTCACCGGATCGGTGCGGTCGCCGCGGCTCGCCGTGGGGTCGAACGTGGCACGCGCGGTGGCCGACGGCCTGCGCGAGCAGGTCGGCCGGCAGCTCGCCGAGACCGAAGCCGCCGTCCGCGCCCGCGTGGACGAGGTGGTGGATCAGCAGGTCGCTCGGGCCCAGGACGCGGTGAGCGCGTTCCAGGCACAGGCGCTCGACCGGGTCGCCGCCGAGCGGCAGCGGCTCGATCAGGCCAAACGGGACCTCCAGGCGCGGGCCAGGGCGCTGATCGGGATTCCGGGGATCGGGGGGTAGCCGCCGCCGCACGAAAGCAAGAAGCCCCGGGATTCCCGGGGCTTCCTTCTTCGTGCGGTAGCGGCTGGCTACTTCCGCTTCTCGATCGGCACGTAGTTGCGCGTCTCCGGGCCGAGGTACACCTGGCGCGGCCGGGCGATCGCCAGCTTGTCGACCAGCATCTCCTGCCACTGGGCGAGCCAGCCGGGGGTACGGCCGATCGCGAACAGCACCGGGTACATCTCGACCGGGAAGCTCATGGCCTCGTAGATGATGCCCGAGTAGAAGTCCACGTTCGGGTACAGCTTGTGCGAGATGAAGTAGTCGTCCGACAGGGCGATCCGCTCGAGCTCGAGCGCGATGTCGATCAGCGGGTTCTTCCCGGTGACCGCGAACACCTCGTCGGCGATCCGCTTGATGATCTGGGCGCGCGGGTCGTAGTTCTTGTACACCCGGTGTCCGAAGCCCATCAGCCGCAGCTCCTTGTTCTTGACGCGCTTGATGTACTCCGGAATCGCCTTCACGCTGCCGATCTCGCGCAGCATGCGCAGCACCTGCTCGTTGGCGCCGCCGTGCAGCGGGCCGTACAGCGCCGCCGCGGCGCCCGCCATGGCGCTGAACGGATCCACGTGGCTCGAGCCGATCCCGCGCATCGCCGCCGCCGAGCAGTTCTGCTCGTGATCGGCGTGCAGGATGAACAGCACGTCGAGCGCGTGCTCGAGCGCCGGGTTCGGCTTGTACTTCGTCTCCGTGGTCTTGAACAGCATGTTGAGGAAGTTCCCGGCATACGACAGGTCGTTGTCCGGGTAGGAGTACGGCAGACCCCGCATGTGGCGATACGCGAACGCCGCGATCGTGGGGGCCTTCGCGATCAGCCGGTGGATCTGGTGCTCGCGGATCCCGGCGTCGTCGATCTTGCTGGCCTCCGGGTAGAACGTCGAGAGCGCGGCGACGGTGCTGATGAACACGCCCATGGGGTGCGCGTCATAGCGGAACCCGTCGAGGAACATCTTGA
>Ga0153915_10001450_pt1 | contig 21770 bp, 22 predicted proteins | sample Opewatmetagenome_2_FD_107003 | JGI IMG/M metagenome (GOLD analysis project Ga0153915, IMG submission 107003) | Freshwater wetland microbial communities from Ohio, USA - Open water 3 Core 3 Depth 3 metaG | ecosystem: Environmental > Aquatic > Freshwater > Wetlands | place: USA: Ohio, Lake Erie...
CGAAGAATTTAATCTTGCCTTCTTTTTTTTTCTGCTCCGCCCATTTTTTTATTTCAGGGGTGAGTAATGCAGGATCTGCCAATCCTTGAAGACCATAGAGATCAATATAGTCTGTCTGCAATCTTTCCATTGAGAGGTTCAACTGCTCTGATAATTCGGTAGGAGTAAGGGCGTAGGATTTTGTTATAAAAAAAATCTTTTTCCTGTTTTCCGGATATCTGCTGAAGTATTGGCCGTATCCTATTTCACTTTTACCATTCTGATAGCCATTGCCGCTATCCCAAAGGGTTATCCCCATTTGAAAGGCCATCCTCAACAGGCTTTGATTTATAGTCCAATCGATATTGCCACCCAAGCCAAGTATAGGCACTGATATGCCGGTCTTGCCCAGAATGCGGGTGGGCATGGAGCCTTTTTTTGTTCCCTCCTTCGCGAAAACTTCGGAGGGCAGGTCCGCCTTCGCCGAGGCTTCCACCTTCGCCGAGGCTTCGGTGGACGGGTCCGCTTTCGTCGAGACTTCAGCGGACAGGGAGTTATTGGCAAGACTTGAGGACATGGCTATGGATGCGCAGCCGACTGCGGTTGTTTTAATAAATGTCCTTCGGTCGATGGGTTTTCCTTGATTCATGGGCGTGTTCCTCCAGGCTTAGGTCAAACTGTAGGGTATTATACTTATGAAATAGATCAGGTCAAGGGAAAGGAACTGGAAAGCCAGGAAAGAAGTTGCATGTTCAAAGATCACGGTTTACAACGGCTGGAAGGCGGAAAATCAGAGGACAGAGCTTCAGAGGCCGGAGAACAAGAGGGCGGAAGCCGGAGGGATAGGAATTAAACAGGATTTACAGGATTAAAGAGAAAGGGCTATTTCCGTTAATTTGTGAATAGCTTTAAGTCGGGTATCTTTTTAAAATGAGGATACAATGTAAAAACAGAGGAATTATATTCAATTGCCAAACTTGCAATAATTAGGTCTGTTGAAATATTCGATCCATATGGATGTATCAACGATTATCTTATTTTTCATTGCGTTCCATATCTCTTAATTCATTCAGATCTATATCGAGATGCAGTTTTCCTTTAAGGCCAAGGAGATTATTCAATTGTTTCTCTTTTATATAGAATTCCAGGACCTCATTAACCGCCTGAGATCTGTTTTTAGCGCCGGTCAGTTGTGTGATCTTATTTATGACATCATCTTTTATGTTCAAGGTTGTACGCATTTTAGACTCCTGAATTGTTATGATAATAATATATGATGTTTATTGTAATCTTGTTAAAATGTATTTCATGGTTTCGGGTTCACGATTCGAGGTTAATCAGCTGGAAAGCTGAAAGCCGGAAAACTCAAGATACGAGTTAAAGGCTTAAGATTTATGGTTTGCATTTATGTAACAAAATTATTGTGACATGTAACATTTTTCTATCTCTTGGCAGTATGTAACGATTATCTTTTTAATGCGTATAAACACTTAGTATTATAGATACTGGTCCTGGCGCATTGGAAAATGTTTATTTTTTAATGTTCGATTATTAATCATTTTTCAGTAAAACCTAATGATAATAAATAATTATCTATAAGGGGGAAGTCTTGCTCAAGCGGGAAGCGAGTCTTGTCCTAAAGCAAAGGGTTGCTGAATGAAAACTCAAATAAAATATAGATAATGGCATAAAAATTGAATGCATTGTAAACTATTGAGGTTTGGTCTTGGATCTTAACAAAATACAACCAGAGGATAAAAATAATATGCCTTCGGATACCAATATTGGAAATACATTGGGTAGCATTCCACTATTCAGGGATAATGATGTTCTTTCAAAAAGAATCATCAAGTCCAGATTTTCTCCATTCAGATTCCTGTTATTTATATTGGATCTCATTTCAATCATAGTGAGTTTCAGTCTGGGGGCATGGATGAACGGATTAGGTTTTTTCATGGCAGGAGATATGAGACAATACATGGTTCTTGTAATCCTTTCATTAATTCCCTTAAGTTTTTATCCTACGTTCCAGTTGTTCAGTTATCACCAGATATTTTTAAAAAGAAACCATATCAAAAACCTGGGCAAGGCCTTCTGCCTGACCATGCTTTCATCCCTCATAATACTGTTTATTTATCATAATCCTTTAGTCCTGGAGGGGAAAGCGGCCTTTTTAGGGATACTTTTTATTGCTGTTCTATTTCTGATCATAAGCAGGTTTTTATGGAACCATGTTTTAAACATCGTAAGGTCTGTAGGCATTAGTTTTCTTGCCATAGGATTAATCGCGTTATTAAGCCCCGATGAACAGCCGGTAATTATCGGAAACTGGGCTGCTGTCTCATCAGGTTTTATTCTGTTTGTGTGTATTGTTTTTTTTAAGAGGATTTTTATTGTCCAGGTAGTCTTTAATAAATGGATGCGGCGTTACTTCAGGGAACAGGTGGTCATTGTCGGGTCGGATGAAGAGGCAGAAAGGATCACAAGCCATATTATAAAGGAGAACGCGCCTTTTTATGTCAATGGAATTATCTGCGGTCAGGAAGCGCAACGCCTTGATTCCGTTATTCCCAAAAAGAGATTAGGGGAATTGCCGGAGCTGCCCCGTATTATTGAAAAGAATGATATTGCTGAGATAATCGTCACTGATGAGAAGATAAATTCCAGGATACTCATCTCCCTTCTCGATTACTGCACATCCCAGGGGATTACCGTGTGGTTCCCTCCGAATCTGCTGCCAATTATTGATATAAAGCTGTATATTGATAATTTCTGCGGCATACCAATGATCAGGCTGTGTTCCCAGAAAAACATCTGGCTTTTTAATAAAATAAAACATTTTATTGATGCATTGATCTCACTGCCGATATTTTTACTGCTTATTCCTTTTTTTCTTATCATGGGTGTCATAATAAGATTGAATTCTAAAGGACCGGTGTTTTACAGGGCCAAGGCGATAGGCAAAAACGGCAAAGAATTCATTATGTTCAAGTTTCGTTCCATGAAGATAGAAGACGGCAACAGCATACATAAGGAATTTGTTACCAAGCTGATTAAGGGGGAAATAGACTATGAGGGCAAGAAGGATCAGGTATTCAAGATTACTGAAGACCCAAGGATAACATCTATCGGAAGATTTATAAGAAAATTCAGTATAGATGAATTGCCCCAGATAATGAATGTCTTAAAAGGGGACATGAGTCTGGTCGGGCCAAGACCATGCCTTCCTTATGAATATGAGGTTTACAAGGATTGGCATAAGAAACGTATGAGCGTAAGGCCGGGCGTAACGGGATTGTGGCAGGTCGCGGGCAGAAGTGCCGTGACCTTTGAAGATATGGTGCTCCTTGATCTCTATTATATATATAATAGAAGCATAATGATGGATATGGGCATTATATACGAAACGATATTTACTGTTTTGGGCAAGAGGGGGGCACACTAGCATTCTCAAATTCGAATGCTGAAATACGAAACTCCAAACGGTGTCCAGTCTGGTTGTTTGGGTTACTTGGATTCAACACCAAGGAGGCCGGGAGGCTAGATGTTAGGAAGCTGGGACGCAAGAATGCTTTAAAGCAAATAGATCGCACAAGGGCGGGCCTGTTGAACGAACTCTGATATTTAAATTATATTGACTTAGTGATGCCAAATGGTTTAATGGGAAGAATTTTGGAAGTTGAAAGGGCGTTTATTACTTTAAATAAACATTAAAAACGAATAGTTGAGTCAAGCGTCGCTTTTTTAAATGAGGGGAGGGGCCTGAACAATAAATTGAAAGGATAGATTAGTATGGTTAAAAGGATTTTTATGTTTGTATCAGGTTTTTTCTTTTTGATCATGACCACATCTTATATCCATGCGGCTTCAGTGGATCTGGCATGGGATGCCCTGGAAGACGGGGGTGCGGCTGTAGGATATATTGTTTATGGAAGCACGACCAGTAAAGATTACAGTGATCCTGTTGCTGTGGAGATTGTTGAGGAAAATTATGCAATTGTATCCGGACTTGATAAGACCCAGACCTATTATTTTATTGTCAAGGCATATAACTGTGCAGGGATAGGTGATGCCTCCAATGAAGTTGAGGTAGCTGCTAATTCCGATGATTTTTACGATGATGCCTCAACTGATGATTCTTCAACTGATAGTGAGAGTGGCGGCGGCGGAGGAGGTTGTTTTATAGCTACTGCGGCCTATGGATCGCCATTCGAGTCACATGTAAAGATCCTCAGGGAATTCAGGGATTCGTATCTCATCTCAACGAACTTGGGTCGGGCGTTTGTCAGGCTCTATTATGAGCATTCTCCTGTACTGGCTGATGTTATAAAAAAACATGAAACTTTAAAAATTATAACGAGATGGGGATTGTCGCCTGTCGTTGGCGTGGCCTATGTGGCGCTTCATGCCTCTATCCTGCAGCAAATTGGTTTTGTATTGTTGATTATGTTGCTTATAACGGTATTGGGGGTTTGTTTACGACGAAGGTTCACGGTTCAAAGTTCACAGTTGAAGATCGTAAAAGATTGAAGTCAGATATCAGCCCAGCCGCTTGGCGCTGTCGTGTCGAGTTTAATCGAATATAAAACTTGAACATCCAACGTCCAACATTGAATTATGGATATGAAAAGGCGATATGTACGATTACATGGCTAAGTTTCATAACAAGTAGTCAGTGGCCGATAGTCGGTTGAACGGATTAGAGTAAAATTTGAAAAGCTTAATACAGTGAATTAGACAGGATTTACAGATTGAGACCTTTCCAAAGAGATTGGAAGATCAGATCAAAAAAGCGGTTGAAGAGACTATCGAACGCATATCGAGCGACTTTACGAAAGGCGAGGCTCTTCTTAATGCGAAATTCGAGGGTGAAAAACATGGCCATTAATTCCTGTATTATCTGAAAAGCACTTGGCTGATAATCATATAATTGAGTCATAGAAGAATAAATAGGTTTTTCATGAGGGTCAGGCAGGAGCAAATCGTATATCTTAAAGAACTGGCAGAATCATTTCTTCCCGGCGCCTCAGTATTTCTTTTCGGATCGAGAGCATCTGATGAACTTAAAGGAGGGGACGTTGATCTTCTTATTTTGGGAGAGAGACAATTGACCAGTAAAGAAAAACGGGAAATCAGAATTGCCTTCTTTAAGAAATTTGGAGAAAGGAAGGTTGATATCGTCAGTTATCGACATGACGAGACTTCCACTTTTAAGGAAATAGCAATGATTGATGCGGTTCAGATATGACAGTTTTACAAAAACGAAGGCTCCTATCGGTTCAACTTGAAGAACATTTAGAATTTTTGGAAAGGTCTTTGGATGCCTTAAACTACTCCTATGAAAAATGCAACAGGATTGGAGAAAAAGATCATTATAATCTGGAAGAACAGGAATCTTATGAGGCCCTCGCATCCAGATTCGCAAGAACATCTGATATTCTGACGCAAAAAGTATTGAAGACTTTTTTTCTGCTGATGCAGGAAGACATCAAAAGCGGCATTGATGGGGCGAACTTTCTGGAAAAGATAGGCATCATTGAAAACGCAGATGATATACTGACTATAAGGGAAATAAGAAATCAGATTGCCCATGAATATGTAGAGCTGGAATTGTCTGCCCTCTTCTCAGAGATATTGAATCATGTGCCCAAGCTTAGGCTGATTATAAAAAATGTGAAACTCTTTATAATTGAAAAGACACCTTTTATATCATGATATATATCTTGTATGGATGGGAAATTTTTAACGGATTATTTAAACATGCAAATTTAAATGCCATCCTTTCCGGATGCCGTATTAATTTAAAAGATCAATTAACAAGGTGAAAACAATACAGGAGGTCGATTAACTTGGCTAATAAAATTGAATACTCAGTAACTCCGTCAGGTGAAAAATTTGCGATACCGGGGGAAGAAGATTACAAAAAGGAATTTGAAAGGCTTGCAAGACTTACGGATGAGCACAGGAAGCAGGGACATGAGATTGTTGTAGTTATGGGACTCGGCTTTGTAGGCGCAGTAATGGCAGGAGTTGTAGCCGACTCTGTGGACAAAAAGACCGGAAAGCCGGGGAAGTTTGTAATAGGAATGCAGCGGCCGAGTTCAAGGAGCTTCTGGAAGATCCCTCTTTTTAACAGGGGCATATCTCCTGTCAAGGCGGAGGATCCTGAGGTGGACCCCATGATAGAACGGTGCGTCAACCGGAAGAAGACCATGATTGCCACCTTTACCTATGATGCCCTTAAACTGGCGGATGTGCTTGTGGTTGATGTGCAATGTGATTTCATGAAACAGGAACTGGGAAACCTGAGGAGCGGTCATGCCGAGATGAACGCCCTGGAGGAAAGCTTTAAGATAATAGGCGAGAAGATAGATCCGAAATGTCTGGTATTAATAGAAACCACTGTCCCGCCCGGCACAACAGAGTATGTCGCCTACCCGCATATAAAAAAGGCATTCAAAAAAAGGGGAATCAAGGAAGAGCCCTTATTGTCCCATAGCTACGAAAGAGTTATGCCCGGCAGAGACTATGTCAAGTCTATAAGGGATTTCTGGCGTGTTTGCAGCGGGATCAACGATGAGAGCAGGGAAAAGGTAGTGAAGTTCCTGTCAGAGGTCCTTAACGTGGAAAAATATCCGCTTACTGTTCTGGACAGGCCGGTTGAGAGCGAGACCTGCAAGATCGTGGAGAACAGCTATAGGGCGACTATCCTGGCGTTCCTGGATGAATGGAGCCTGTTTGCCGAGACGAATGGAGTCGATCTTTTAAAGGTGATCAAGGCAATCAAAGTTCGACCTACCCATAATAATATTATATTCCCCGGGCCTGGGATAGGCGGGTATTGTCTTCCCAAGGATGGAGGACTGGGATTATGGGCCTATAAACATCTGATGGGGTTTGAAAATGATATATTCAAGATTACGCCTGAGGCCATCAATATTAATGACACAAGGGCGTTGCATGCCGCCCAATTGATGCGCGATGCATTAAGGAACATGGGACGGATTGTCGCGGCATCCAGGGTGACTATTCTGGGTGCGTCTTATCGCGAGGATGTCGGAGATACCAGATACAGCGGATCTGAAATAATTGTAAGAAAGCTCACTGAGATGGGGGCTGATGTCAGGGCGCATGATCCTTATGTTGAACACTGGTGGGAGCTTGAGCAACAGGAGAGCTACCCTGCTGTAGGCGCCAGTTGGTCAAGGTTTTTCCGGAATCAGGAACATATGAATGAATTCCGCATGACAAAGGATATGGGAGAGGCATTAAATGGATCGGACGGCATTATACTAGCAGTCAGACATGAGCAGTATCTTGATCTGGAACCGGAGGAGATTGTAAAAATGGTTGGCGGACCTGTAGCTATTGTTGATTGTTTTGGGATACTGGATGATGAAAGAATTGAAAAATATTTTGAAATGGGATGTGAGGTGAAAGGGTTAGGCAGGGGACATATAAACAGGATAAAGGATGCCGTTAGAAAAAGAAAGATGGGTGTTTGAAGATTCAAGGTTCCCAGTGCAGAGTTAAAGCAAAAAGTGTTATCCCTATTTAAGGGAGACAGATATCATCTTTGCTTTTATTTATGAGAGAGGAATTTAAAATGAGAAAGAAATTATTTTCAATGGGAATGGCAATGTTAATATTTTTTACTGCGGTTCCTTTCATCCATGCCGCAGGGGTTGACCTGGCATGGGATGCGCCTAATGAAGGGGGCGCGGTGGCAGGTTATAAGATCTATTGGAAGACAATAGGCGGCAGTTACAGCGATGCCAACAGCATGAGTGTGATTGGAAAGACAAAAAGTACAGTATCCGGGCTTGATGAAAACAATCAATATTATTTTATTGTAAAGGCTTATAATGATGCAGGGTTGAGCCCTGCTTCCAATGAGGTCTCTTGGTCTTACTCGGATTCAACTCCCCCGACCCAGGTGCAAGGGGTTAAGGCCAGCTAGATAATTGACCTTAAAGCGCTTATGAATGCGATTTACTATAAAGGCGGGGCTATCTTGATGGCTGCCGCTTTTTTTATTAGGAGAGTTCACAGTTCAAGGTTAAAGTTAGATTGACAATGCAATCACGAAGTCACGAAATTAATAAAGCTCGAAAGAATAAACTTATTTTGTGCATTTTAACATTCGTGCTTTCGTGGTTATATCTTCTGTTTTTTAAAAACTTCATTGTTAAAATTATATTTTTTGATATCATGTTATAAAACACTTCTTTGAAAAAAAATTTAAAATTCAGTTATTATCGAACAGGGAGTAAGGGTATGACCGCTTTTGAAAATTCTTATAGGGCCGGCGATGTTATTTTCAAGGAAGGCGATTCTGAAGATACAATGTATTTTGTCAAAGAAGGAAAGGTTGAAATAAGCAAGAAAATGGGTGATGCGGAACAGGTGTTGGCATTTCTTGGGCCGAATGATTTTTTTGGCGAAATGGCGCTCCTCAGCAAATCCCCAAGGTCAGCCTCAGCTAAGGCCGTAAAAGACACGACTGTTATTGTTTTTAACAGGAAGCAGTTTATGTCTCTTTTGAAGACCAGAGGTGAGATTGTCTTAAAAATAATAGAGGTGCTTATTCAGCGCTTGAAAGAGGCAAACGATACAATTAGAAAACTGATACAGAAAAATCAAAAGGCGCTTGTCTTTGACGCCTTGTCAAAGTGGCTGCAGGTTAAAGATAATGATGCCAATATCCTTATGGCATCCGATTGGGTTTCAAAACAGCTCGGAATGAAGGTAAGGGAAACCGAGGCTGTAATACGTCAGCTTATAATGATGAATCTCCTTTCGCTTAAGGGCAATATTATTTCCATTAATCAGGATGAAACCGCTGAAACATTAAAAAAGCTTGTGGAATGAGTTAATGCATCCGTGTATTGTTTGAGCAACCTGCCCAGATTATTAATGTAAAAATACCCATTTTAAAACCTTTTCAATTCTAAACCTGCTATAATAACTTCCTCCTGAATGATCTGATATTCCCCCAGCTACTTATCGCAAGATATTGTATGGCAATTTTTATGTTACGCAAAATAATGTATAATTAAATTTAATTAAATATTAATTATGCAAAATTATCTAAATTTTATTGACAAAACCTGATAATATTGTACAATTATGCACACAATCATAAATATTAAATCTTTTTGACATATTATCGGCAATAATAATGCCAGTATATCGATATAAAATAAGTACACCGAGTGGCCGAATTCTTGAAAAGTCTATAACCAGTTCAAGTAAAACCTCAGTTAAGGATTATCTTGAACAGGAAGGGAATTTTGTCCTTGATATCCGGAAAGAACACGGATTCGGTTCCTTCTTTAAGCAGGGAGGCCATGCAAGGCGAATTAAATTAAAGGATTTACTTGTTTTTAATCAGGAGTTTTCTGTGCTTATAAAGGCAGGCCTTCCGATTATCCAGGCGTTGAACGCAATTATTAAAAAGGGCGCTAATGATGAGCTGACTGAAGTACTTACCAATATTAGAAATGATATCTCAGGGGGTGCATCTCTTTCAGAGGCATTCAGGAATTATTCACATATCTTTTCTAATCTTTATATTGTCTCGCTTCAGTCCGGAGAAAAAAGCGGGAACATAGGAAACGCCATAACCAGATATATAGAATATATGAAAAAGATATCCGGGATAAGACAAAAGGTTGTTACTGCCTCCGTATATCCGCTTATCCTTACAGCGGTCTCTATTTTTGCGTTATTATTTTTATTAATTTATGTAGTTCCCTCATTCACAAGCACATATTTCGAGGCAGGGACCGAACTTCCAAAGCTGACGCTTATTCTTGTTAATATCAGCAATATGTTGAAATCTAATTTTCTTTATCTTGTTATCCTGGCGGCGGCGGTTATTATAGGGTTTAAATATTCCATAAGGTCGGATTCATTCAAGGCATTCCTTGACAGGATAAAATTAAAGGCCCCCTTTTTAGGCCCCCTATTTATTCACTATTCCATATCAAAGTTAGCCAGGACGCTGGGCACGATACTAAAGGGGGGAACGCCTTTAGTAGAATCCATTCGCATATCTTCCGGCGTAGTGGAGAACAGTTTTTTAAAAGATAGTCTTATGGGTGTCGCAGACAGCATTGAAAAAGGCGCCGGATTTTCAGAATCACTTTCAAGCGCCGGGATATTTCCTGTGCTGTCATTAAAGATGATTGAAGCCGGAGAATCAAGCGGGGCGCTCGAACAGGTGCTTGAGGAAATAGCTGAGTTCTATGAGAGTGATGTGGATACAAAAATTTCTGTGCTGACTTCCTCTATTGAGCCGGCTCTCATGATCATCATGGGGCTCCTCATAGGTTTTATTGTATTGGCTATGTATATGCCTATCTTTCAGATGGCAGGGACGATCAGATGATCAAGGACAGAAGATGAAGAACGGAAAATTTGAAAAATTTAAATTCGGGGAACTGTGTGTGAAGATGGGTTTCATGACACAGGAGCAACTCGAGTTTGCAATTTCAAAAAAGGAGATATCAAAGGAGCGTATAGGAAATATTTGCGTAAGGGAAGGGTTGATAGATGATGAACAATTAGCCATGATTATCGCGGCGCAATATTATCACAATTATGTAGAATTGGAAGGTATTAAAGAACCTGAGATATTGAACCTGATACCTGCGAAGTTCATGGTTGAATATAAGTGCATACCCTATGAAAAAAGCGGGAACACCCTTGTAATAGCAGTAGCAGAGCCCATAGAGTTTATGAAGGTTATTGATTCTCTTGAAGTGCTGATTGATATGCCGATATCCATTGTTGTTGCCAGCGAAAAGAGAATCAGAGAGATCCTGAAAAAAATAGAAGCTGATCAGAGTGTCCTTGAGAGCGTTTCGGATGATATGAGATTGCTTCTTGTAAAAGAATCCGAGAAAGGCGAGGAAACCCTGAGCGCTGAAAAGGTTTCTTCCGAGGAAAGTCCGATTGTCAGGCTTGTCGATTCAACAATACTGGATGCGATAAATAAAAAAGCCAGTGATATTCATATTGAATCATCAGATCGTGGTGTAATAATTCGTTATAGAATAGACGGCATGTTGCATCAGGCAACCGAACCTATAGCGATTCAACACCAGAATCCCATTATATCCAGGATCAAGGTTATGTCTGAACTGGATATCTCGGAAAAACGCATACCGCAGGACGGAAGATTCAAGCTTAGAGTCCGGGACCGCTCCGTGGATTTCAGGGTCTCCATAATTCCCACAATTTTCGGCGAGGATGCAGTAATACGGATACTTGACAGAGAAACTCTGATGCCTGAATCCAAAGGCTATCAGCTAAGCAATATGAATCTTCCGGAAAGGGAATTGAATCGGATAAGGAAGTTGATACATGCCCCTTACGGGATGTTTCTTGTTACAGGTCCGACAGGAAGCGGCAAAACGACGACGCTCTATACAGCTGTCTCTGAGGTGAATAAGCCCAATGAGAAGATTATCACGGTTGAAGATCCTGTGGAATATCAATTGAAAGGGATTGTACAGATCCAGGTGAATGAAAAGAAAGGGCTGACATTTGCAAAGGGATTAAGATCAATATTAAGACATGATCCTGATAAAATCCTTGTGGGCGAGATAAGGGATTCGGAAACAGCCCAGATAGCCCTCCAGTCGGCTTTGACGGGCCACCTGGTCTTTACAACGGTGCATGCCAACAGCTCTTTTGAGGTGATAAATCGGTTTATACATATGGGGATAGAACCCTATAATCTGGTCGCCGCCTTGAATTGCATAATTGCTCAAAGGCTGATCCGAATACTTTGCCAATGTAAAGAGACCGTGCCTGCTGATAAGAAAGAGGAGTATCTGAGGGATTCGGGCCTGTCCTATGAAAAATACAAGGACCATGTTTTTTTTATGGAAAAAAATCTGGGGTGTGACATTTGTAAAGGTTCAGGTTTTAAAGGCAGGCGAGCTATTATTGAAATTCTTGAAATGAATGATGAGATGAAGGAAATTTTTATGTCCAAGATGTCTATCACTGCTTTGAAAAAGAAGGCAAAAGAGGCAGGAACCACATTCCTGAGGGAAGCGGCGATAGAACTGGTTCTCAACGGAGAGACTTCAATAAGCGAGGCAAATAGAGTGACATTTGTTGAATAAATGACCGAGAATAGATGTTTAAGCTTTAGGAGGGTTAAGGTTCACGGTTAATGACGGCTGGAAGGCTAGGAAGCTGTTAGATCCTGTTAATCCTGTCGAAAGATTAAAGATTGAGGATTCGACAGAGTGAAGATAGAAAACGGAAAAGACGGATTATGCAATTCAAATTTCTAAAACCATACACAGGGTTGGATATAGATGGATCATCCTTAAGGATGGTCCAGATTGTAAAGGAAAAGAAGGGTTGGCGGTTAATCAGATGTGCAACGGTTGAACTGCCGCCGGAAACTGTGGAATTTTCATATAAGGATGAAAATATCATTGCGCCTCATATTTTTAGCCAAGCCATTGAGGAGGCATTGCTGGGGATGTCAGGTCGTGTTGATACTATAGGTCTTTCACTTCCTATTGAAAGCCTGAAAATAGTTACCTATAAGTTTGAAGGCCTGCATGATACTAAAGACAAGATCAGGGATTTAATTGCATGGAAAGAAAAGGAGACTCTGCCTTATCCTGTCGAAAAAGCCAAGATCAGCTTCTACTCGTTTTCTCCAAAGGCTATGGAAGAAAGGGTATATTTAACGGCAATCGGTTATATGGATATCATCAATGATTTTGAACTGAATATAAGGCATCTGAGGCTTAATCCTAAAATAATACGTCCTGCTGTTATCAATCAGATAAATTTTTACATGTATAATTTTAATGCGACAGGGATAACGGCGTTTCTAGGGCTTTTTAAAAACTATTTTTCATTCTTTGCATTTGATGACAACCAGCTTATTTTCTATCGCGGCAAAAGAAGACCTGTTTCTTATATCCATTTCATGCAGGAGATCGATATGACTATTGAGCTGTTTCAGGGAGAGTATGCCGGCAAGAATATTGAAAAGCTTGTTCTGGGTCGTCAGCTGGCTTTGGCCTTCAATATGGATACTGAATTTGAGAACTATCCTGAGATGGAAATAAATCTGATCGATGAAAACAGCATAATTGCCCTGGATGAGGCTGTAATGGATGATAATAAGGAATTTAATATCAGTTCCTATGCCTCTGCAATAGGTGCGGCGCAGAGTCTTTCTGATTAGCGCCCCGGGTGATCGGTTAAGGGAGGATATCAAGTATTGGAACCTATTAAGATTAATCTTGCAACCTTTGAATATCAGGATAAACGTCTTTCATATCCGGTAATGCTGATAACTGCATTAATTGTTTTGCTTGTCTCATTTTTTTCTATAAAGACAGGCATAAATACTCAGGGTGAGATAAAAGAAAATGAAAATAAAATTGCCGAACAGGAGCAGAATATTATTAAGAGGCAGCGGATTAAAAAGGAAAATATAAAGACGTTGAAAGATAGCGAGATAGAATCCTTAAAAAAAGATATCGATTTTATCAATGGTCTTATAACAATGGATGCTTACCCTTATGACAGATTGCTGGATTCGCTTGAACTCTCTGTTCCCCAGGGAATTGTGCTTTCTAGTTTTAAAATGTCAAAGGATTTAAATAAGGCGGTTTTGAACGGCAAAGCTGATTCAATGGATGGAATAAGCATTTTATTGAATAGATTAAATGATTCAAAAATCTATAAAAATAATAATTTATTGAACCTGAGTGTTGCTCAGGAAAATAACACGCATGAAGAAGCAATATCTTTCGATAATGGCATAACATTTGAAATAGAATCTACAATTGATAAGGATCAGGTTTGGGTAAGAAATTAAGGGGTTCATCGGCCCGCGGTTTAGAAGGATTAAAGACAGAATGTAAGGTTTAAGAAAAATCCATGGGTTGTAATGAAAACACCCCGGTGAAACAGGTGCCGGATTTCACAGGGCAGGAGAAGGCACTAATAAAAAATTAATAAGCAGCAGCCTGTTCAGAGGGAAATCGATCAGGAAAAAATGTACAATCGATTATTAAATATTTTTCGCTTTAATAGGATATTCTGGTGGATCATTTGTTTCCTGCTGATCTCGAATATTGTTTTTTTTATAACCTATAGGGAGAGCCAGAAGAACAGAATCAATGAACTGCAAAAGCTTTATAATGCAAGAAGGAACTTACAGACACTTAAAAAAGATAATGGTCAAGAGCAGTTTTTACAGGCCAGAGAAGATATCAATTCTTTCCTTGGGAGACTTCCGGAAAAGAAGGATTTTGCTGAGACTGCATCAGAATTTTTTACAATTTTAAACAGACATCAGATAAACATAGGCAAAACAGCATATAAACCGGAGTCCGTAGATTTTAATGGATTATCTAAATATACTACCTCCTTGAATATTAAAGGAGATTATAATTCACTTAAGACATTGTTGGCTGATATCCAGGAATCAAGAACCCTTTTTTACATTGAAGATCTTTCAATAGCCGACAACCTTGAAGAGAACATTGTTGAACTGAAAATAAAGATTGCCATATATTTCAGATGGGGCGACCCGTAAAACATGAAGGAAATTTTAAGCAATAAAAAAAAGATCATCTTAGTAGTCTCAATATGCCTTTTTGCATTTGTTCTGGCTTATAGGGCAACCCATCCCTTTAGACAACAAAAAGTGGCTGAACTTACCTATACGGTTGATATGTCAAAGAATAAGAGCAATAAAGTCAAACAGAAAGATGAAGGCATTTCATCTGTTCAAAATCAGTTGATCAAATTGGACTTGTTTTTAAATCCGCCGGCGCATTCAAGGGATCTGAAAAAAAATATTTTTTCTAAACAATCAGCGGCAGGCACAAAAGAGACAATATTTCCTGAACGTAAAGCCGATCAGGCGGGAGCGAATGAGACAATTGCCTCGGATAATAAAGACTATGTGGAAGATGAACTAAGCAGCTTCAGGACATTCGGATACATGGAAAGCAAGGGGGAAACGATCCTTTTTATTGAAAAAGGAAAACAGATAATGTTGATTCGAAAAGGCGACCGGATAGAAGGCAAGTATCTTGTAAAAGATATCACAAAAAAAGAACTGACTTTAACAGTAATTACGAATAATGAAAGTGTTCATATTGATTTGAGTGATTTGTAAATAACACATGAATAAAAAGAAATAAAAAGGAAGGATAAGGGTAAAAGGATTTACTGTTTAAACAAAATCGTCGAATGTCGGACTTGTAAACTTTTATCCTTAAATCCTGTGCCGCGGTCTCCACGCTAATAGGGAGAACAACCATCTTAAGATTAATTGGAAAGGAAACAGTCATGGAGTGGATTTCAAAAAACATAGAGAGAACACTCATGGCGCTGCTTTTTTTTATTGCCCTGATTTATTTTTGTGGATGTGCAGGCAATAGAAATCTGCGGCTCGGACAAGAATATGCTTCCTCCGGTGATTGGGATAACAGTATTCAGGCATTTCAGGATGCACTTGAAGAAGATCCCAATGATCAGGAAGTAAAAGTCTTGCTTATCAGATCAAAAAAGAATGCATCTCTTGACCATCTGACAAAAGGTGAAACCTTGTTGGTGAATAAAAGATATGATGAGGCATTAAACGAGCTGCAGATGGCCTTGGCCTTTGACTCCTCAAATTTAAAGGCTGAGTCTGAACTTGAGAAGGCCAAGAAAATAAAAGAGTCGGATTATTATCTGAAGAAAGGGTTGGATTTTGAAAAGACCCAAAGTTACTCGAAGGCAAAGGAATCCTTTCAGAAGGCGCTTGAACTTTATAAAGAAAATGAAACTGCACAAAATTCACTTGATCGTTATAAAAAAACTGATGAGACTACAGTGCCGAAGAAGTATCCTTTAAAGATAACGAATAATAGCCCTATATCTCTTAAATTTAAAAGTACTCCGATTCTAAATGTATTTGAAGTCTTGACAAAATTGGTTGGAGTGAATTTTATCTTTGACAAGGATATGAAGGAGACAAAGGTTACATTTTTTCTCTCGAATGTCTCTTTTGACCAGTTTATGAACATATTCCTGCAGACAAACCAGCTTGCCGCTACAGTTGTAAATGAAAACACAATGATTGTTTATCCTGACACTGCTGAAAAAGGAAAAGAGTATCAGGATCTTCAGATTCGCACTTTTTATCTTGCCAATCTTGATGTCAAAAAAGCGGTGGAGTTATTGACTAAAATCCTTAACAGTAAGGATATAAGCGCAAACGAAAGCCTGAACGCCCTGGTTATCAGAGGGGCTAAGGGCAAACTGGATGTGGCATCCAAGATATTGGAGGCAAATGACAGACCTTCCGCTGAAGCTACCTTCAACGTGGAGATACTTGAAGTCAGCCGGGCGAAAGAAAAGCAGCTTGGGCTTGATATATCGTCAACATCGATAAGTCTGAGTCTGGGAAGCGCTACAAAAGATTATTTTACGCCAGGCTCGGGTACCGCACCTGCATCAGGAGGCGTTTCTGTCGATGTTCTGGGAAAGGCATCGGATGAAAACCTTTTGCTGTCAATACCAACAGCCACGCTTAATTTGTTGAAACGTGACGGTGATACAAAGACCTTGGCGAAACCCCAGATCCGGGTGAAGAACGGTGAAGAGGCCAAGATACTTATAGGTGAAAGAGTGCCTCTGAGGACAAACCGCAGGACAGACACAACTGGGGCTGTGACCTATGATTATCAATACCAGGACGTCGGCGTAAAATTAACTGTTAAACCTACCATTAATATACATAACGAAATTACTATGACTATGGCTTTGGAAGTCAGTTCAATAGGCGAGAATGTGGGAACTACCAGCGATCCTCAATATTCCATCAAGACAAGGACTGCGCAAAGCATATTAAGTGTTAGAGGAGGGGAGTCGGTCATAATCGGTGGATTGATAAGTGATGAGGAAAAAAAATCTGTTCAAAAGATCCCTGTGTTAGGAGATATCCCGGCGTTAGGCTATCTTTTTTCAAGTTATGATACAAACGATGCCCAGACAGATATAATCATGGCCATTACACCGATAATTGTCAGAAGTCAGGAGATCCCTTCTCAAGATGTTACCCAGATCTGGTCAGGCAAGGAAGGAAACATTTCAACAGATGGCACTTACGAAGGCAGTGCTGGTTTGAGTGCAGCTTTGCTGGATCATCCTGAAGAAAATATTAAAGGTGACTTGATAATTCAGGAGGATCAAAAATCAGGCGATGATAAAGTTGAATCCAAATCCTCCAATGAGACTGTAACTGATGATGAAGAAGATGATGAGGATGAAGAAGACGATGAAGATGATGAAGATTTTCCACCTGAAGAAATCTCTCAAGTAGATAATATCGATAAAGTATCTGTTAACAACAAGGGATCGAAGACCATTGAAATAAACAGATCAGTAGATGTTATTGAAGCGAATCAAACGCTTCCTGATGGTGTTACAGCAGAAGTAGTTGAAAGACCTGGTCCCGTTATTCAGAAAACGGATTTATCATCAGTATCCTGGCCGAATTCTTTGCCTTATTCTATTCAGGTCAATTCATATTATAACGAGATTGATGCGGAAAAACGCGTCAAGATATTAAAACAAATGGAATATGATTGTTTTAGCCATTCGATCTATTTGTCTGAAAAGGACCAGACCTATTACAGGGTATTTGTCGGTAAATATCAGGATTTTAAATCAGCAGAGCAAGCTAGGCAAGAACTTAAGAAGAAGGGCGATTTTGAAAAGGATATCTATGTGGTTAAGAGGGATTGGGCTATAGGAGGATAGGTTTTGTTGCCTTTTTACCGCGATTCCAAAGGAGTTACCCTTATAGAGCTGATGGTGACCATGGTTATCATGGGTATACTGGCCGCTGCGGTTTTGCCGCTATCCAGGATAACATATAAGAGATCAAAGGAAATGGAGCTGAGACAGAATCTTAGAATTATAAGGGAGGCCCTTGATGAATATAAGAGGCTGGTTGATGAAAACAAGATACCCAAACAGGCCCTTGCAAGCGGTTATCCTGAGAACCTTGAACTGCTCGTTAACGGAGTGCAGCTACAGGGGCCGGTTCCACTTAAACAGAAGTTTTTACGGAGGATACCTAAAGACCCCATGAGTGAGGATGGAGAATGGGGTCTGCGATCCTATTCTGATGAACCTGATAGCGATATATGGGGTGGTCAGGATGTATATGATGTCTATTCTAAAAGTGATGAGACGGCCTTGGATGGCTCACTGTACAGGGATTGGTAACCGAGGTTACACCCTGATAGAGCTTATGATCGTGCTTTCTATTATCGGCATTCTGGCCTCGATAGCACAGCCTAATCTCCAGAAGAGTATAATCAGGGCTAGGGAAACATCCCTGAAACAGAGTCTTTTCGTTTTAAGGGATATGACTGACCAGTATTATGCTGATCATGGCGCTTATCCGGACTCTCTCGAAAATCTGGTAGAAGAACATTATATAAGGACAGTGCCGGAGGATCCTTTTACGAAATCCTCATCATCATGGATTATTATTCCGCCGGAGGATGCCGAGGGAGCCGTCTATGATGTCCATAGCGGGAGCGATCTTGTAGGATTGAATAATGTGCCATATAATGAATGGTAAAATTGAGAGAAGAAAATTTTTCAGGTATCCACATGCCTCCCATAAGGGTTTTTAACCAACTTATTACTAATAATCATAGTAATAGGGAAAACGCCTTTTCCTACATAAGCGCTATAATCTTTGTAACTGTGATAGGGATATCACTTGCTTCCGGAAGCGCATATTGGAGCACTATCATAAAAAGAGAGAAAGAAAAGGAGTTATTATTTCGCGGTGATCAGATACGCAGGGCTATTGAATCTTATTATAACGGCACTCCAGGAGGTGGAACATCTCAATATCCTGTTTCACTGAGCGACCTCTTGAAAGACCCTCGTTATCCTGTTGCGCGAAGATACCTGAGAAAAATATATAAAGATCCTATGAATAAAGATGGGCAATGGGGGTTTATCACGGCACCTGGAGGGAGGATAAAAGGCATTTTCAGCAAAAGTAAGGAACAGCCTTTGAAAACAGGCAATTTCACGGATGATTATAAAAATTTTGAAAGAGCAGAAAAATATTCAGATTGGAAATTTGTATATCCCATTGAGAAAGAGGATAGGGGTGCTTCAACTCCTGCCTCCAAAAAATTCAAAGAAGATGAATCAGTAAAGTCTGGACTAGATAAGGACTTAGAAGAAGATTAATTGTAAAAAGATAACGAACAGGACCAAAAGGATGAAGAATAATATTGGATACATCAAGTAAATCGGGATCTAAAAATTATAATTGATTGTCTTATAAAAAAGGAAAAATTGTTTTGTATTGGATAATATTCATTTTATTGAAATTAACCTTAATAGGAGAAAATAACAGATGAAAAAAATATTGTTAATAAGCGTTTTTTTACAGGTTATGTTGTTTTCTCAATTGACTCTTGGGGAATCTATTGATGAAATCAACGATCAATATAATAAAGAATATGAAGCTATAAGGCCTTCTTCAGGCTCAAGATCGGTCGGGACGGACTATCTATTTGAGCAGACAGCTCTATCAACCTTACAAACAACAAAAGTGTTGAAATTAATTTATGAGCAAAACAGGGAGATCCTTTCCAAGTATGATGATGCCCTGAATAAATACGATGAAATTATTCGACAGAATAATGAAATTATTAAACTCCTTTCCAAGGATGTTTCAAAGGATGAGGGTAAAAAAGCAGATTCATTATTTAAGGAGAACAACCAGGAATGATTGCTGAAATACTGAGTGCGGATGTTTTAAAAAATAATTGACAAACAAAGATGATAACACTTAAATCATATATCAAGATGATTGAATATCTTTTCACTATGACAATGATTATTTTTTTAAATCCCGTTCCACCGTTGTTGGCGGATATTCATGGTTATCTGGATGCTGATGGTTATTGGCGTATCAAAAAGGCAGATAACAGGTTGGAAAAATATAATGAGATAATCAACCAGGTGGCAGAGAGATTTGAAGTCGAATCATCTCTGATAATAGCAATAATAAAGACGGAATCCGATTTCAACCATACGGCTGTTTCCAGAAAGGGAGCTGAAGGTCTGATGCAGATTATGCCTGACACAGCATCCATGATGAAGTTGGAGAAACCCTTTAATCCTGAAGAAAATATCATGGCTGGAACTCGCTACCTACGCCTTTTACTTGAAAGGTTTAATAATGATAAGACCTTAGCCCTAGCAGCATACAATGCAGGGCCTGAAACAGTTGAAATCTATCATGGTGTCCCACCCTTTCCAGAAACCAGGAATTTTATCCATAAGGTATTGAGTTACTATGAGCAATATAATCGGAGGCATTGAAGCCTGAGATAATATCGATTCTTTTTGAGATCGCCCATAAAGAACTTGCCTTTCAATTTTAATCGAATGGATGTGCTTAAAAATATCTTGACTGATGATATAAGTTTATTGTTATAAATGCAGTCTGTTAATAGTAGGGCAATTAAAATATTATAAGGAGGAAGACATTAATGAAGGAAAGGACGTTGTCGATTATTAAACCTGACGGTGTTTCCAGAAATCTGATAGGAGAAGTAATAAGAAGGGTTGAAGGCCAAGGGCTTAAAGTCGTTGCAATGAAAATGATTTTGTTAAATAAGGAACAAGCCAAGGGCTTTTATGGTGTGCATAAGGGCAAATCTTTTTTTGAAAGTGTGACTGATTTTATGTCATCAGGGCCATGTATTGTTATGGTATTGGAAGGAGAAGATGCTATAAAAAAATACAGGAAATTAATGGGTGCAACGAATTTTAAAGAAGCAGAAGAAGGGACTATAAGGCGTGAGTTTGCCATGGATATAGAAAAAAATATAGTTCATGGTTCTGATTCCAGGGAAACCGCAGATTTTGAGATAGCTTATTTTTTTAATAAACTTGAGATAATAGGCCGCTAAGTCAGGCAGGATAATTTTATTTGAGCCTGAAAGATGGGGTTATCAGGCTCGAATACTTCGGTCTATATTGTTAATCTTCTTTTTTTGTCTCATTGAATGTCTTTTTTTCTTCTCTAAGCCCTTTAATCTCTTCTTTTAAGCTTTCAACCTCATTTTTCAATTCGTTTGTTTCATCATGAAGCCTGCCTGAAGAAGCTCTTTCCTCTAATTCTTCGGCTCCCAGATATGCAGCTAAAATGCCGCCGAGGATAAACAATACCGGCAGAGTGCCTTGAAGAACATCAATAAAATTGTCCCACCAAAAAATTAGAGAGATGATCCCAAGTACTAATGCTATGATTCCGCCAAGTAATGACATTATTAAATTTCCTCCCTGAGAGCAGCTTAGTGTATTTCTTTGTATTTATGTCATTAAAATTATTTTAAAAAAATATCACAAAGAAAAAACAGATGCAATAGATTAATAGATGCATATTCTAAGAATTATTTTGACCTTTCTTTTGCCAGGATATATTAATATGCAAACAAGGAAGTTTGGCCTTTAAAAGCAAGAAAAAAGATGTAATATGCAATATTTCAAAGAAATAATTTGAAAAATAGAGAAATATTCCATTATTATGAAAATTTCCAAGCTAATTAATAAAAATAAATATTGATATATTTCTAATAAGCATTTATTTTATCTATTTACATTTTTCAAAAATGCCAGCGTAGCTCAGCAGGCAGAGCAACTGATTTGTAATCAGTGGGTCGGGGGTTCGATTCCCTTCGCTGGCTCCAATA
>Ga0153915_10001451_pt1 | contig 21769 bp, 19 predicted proteins | sample Opewatmetagenome_2_FD_107003 | JGI IMG/M metagenome (GOLD analysis project Ga0153915, IMG submission 107003) | Freshwater wetland microbial communities from Ohio, USA - Open water 3 Core 3 Depth 3 metaG | ecosystem: Environmental > Aquatic > Freshwater > Wetlands | place: USA: Ohio, Lake Erie...
CCATCTCTTCGCCGTGATGCTCCGGTCGGGATTGTCCGCGATGTCGAGCATGACCCAGATCCAGCCGAGGAAGAAGAGGAGGGAGGAGGGAGAAGGCAACGCGAAGTTCCATCATGGCTGAATTCTCCTGAACGAAATAACCCAGACCCAGGGGTTCGCGTCCCATCCATAGCCATGTTTGGTGTTAAGAGAATTCCAAAGGAGAAAAAATCCATTTCGATATGGATGCTCTGGCAGGGCCTCATCGGGATACATGACCTCGGGATATATCTCTGCACCTTCTGCCTTCGCATCGTATTCGGTGATATCCTGCACCCGTTCGACCCGGACGGCGGTTATCTCAAGCGTGATGCGGGAGGCCCAGCGGGGCATGAATAAGGCCGATTTTTTTTCATACCATTCAGGGAGCCATCGCCCCGGTTCAACAGCATGAGTTGCCTCCAATGCTGTATAACGGATACAACCTTGCGGGCCCGTATGCTCAAAAGGCGGCCGGCACTCTTTGTGATGCCACCATGATTCCTTCACCCAAAGTCTGTCGCCGGGTTGACCGTAGGGGCATTCATGGGGATGAACAATACCGTCCTGCTCGGCATAGGATCGATATTTCACCACCCGTCGCGTCATGGTCTTTCGTCCGTCGAGGATAGTCCGGACCATGTCGGCGGAAAAGATGATGGGACGTTCGCTCACTTCGGCACGCTCCTCTTCCCGCAAAGCCAGCCGAAGAGGAAGAAGATGAATGAGAGACGGAGGAGGGTTTTCATATCCTTGCCTCCGGCCCGGGCCAATTTTCCGCCGCTTCCTCCCTTTCCCTCAACGCTTGATCCTGCCTCCACGCCTCGTCGATCTTCTTTTTCCGTTTCTCTTCGACATAGCAGAAGCGGATGATGAAAACGATGGCGAGGATGACGATGCTGATCCAGAATCCGATGGTCATTTGATCCTCCTATAAACTTACCTGAAACATTGCCGGCCCCAAGTAAAAACAGAGTATCCGGGCCGACGAGAAATAAGCCACGCCCAAGCCGAAGCAACTCCATCCAATCCATGAGAATCCGGTCATCTTTCCCCTCCTCTTTGCGTTTCCATAGTGACCGCCTTAGCCTCGATCTGCGCCCGGACCCGCTCGGGGTGGGCCACGAATCCGGCGTCGATGGCCACGTCCACGCGTGGCACCGCCACGCTACCGTCAGCGCCCACCTTCACCCGGGCGACGGCGGCCACGTAGCTCAGAAAGCTCCGGTGCACCGCGATCCCCCGGCCTTCGCCGGAGGGGAGCTTCTCGCCCCACCCGGCACGCCCGGAGACCAGTTGCACCACATTGCGGTAGCGGGCAATGTCGATCGGGTGCTGCTGGAAGCTGGCGCCGTAGTTCCAGGGATCACCGGCCAGGCCCGCCTGGCTCATGTCGACCACCCTATCGGGCCCGAGCAGCTCCAGCAGGAACTCGCGCGAGTCACGCCCCGCCGCGTGGGCGAGTTCGTCCACGAACGACCCGATCGCGAACGCGTGTGGAATGTTGATGACCGACCGGTACCAGCCGATCCGCACGTGGGCGGGCGCCGGCCCCACCTCGGCAAGGTAGTGATCCAGCGCGAAGGGGAGATCGGTGACTCCCTGCCCCGCCTCCCCCGCGCTCTGATACACCGCATCCCGATTGAACGTGGATCCGATCGGGGGGAGCACGGAGCGGTGCAGCCAGCCGGTGACCCGTGCCTGGCCATCCATCCCCGCCTCGAGATGCTCCACGGCCACGGTGTGGAAGTAGTCGTGTTGTATGTCGTCCTCGCGGGTCCACACCACCTTGACCGGCTGGTTCAGCTCCCGGGCGAGCCAAGCCGCCTCGACGATAAAGTCGGGCTTCGATTTTCGGCCGAACGCTCCACCCAGCAGGGTTACGTGCACGGTGACCTTGTCAGTCGAAAGCTTGAGGGCGCCGGCGACGGTATCGCGTGCGTCCTGCGGGCTCTGGGTGGGCGCCCAGATCTCCATCTGGCCATTCTGGTACACCGCGAGCGCCGCGGGCGGCTCCATCTGGGCGTGGGCGAGGTGCGGGACATAGTAGTCCGCGGTCACCCGCCTGGCGGCCCGGGCAATCGCCGCGGCGGCGTCTCCCTGCCGCCGCACCGCCTTCGCCGGCTGGTTGGCGGTGGCCAGGAGCTGCGGCCGGTACTCGTCCGAGTCGTAGTTCGCGTTGGGGCCATCGATCCAGGTGAGCTTCAGCCGGTCACGCCCCTCCATGGCGGCCCAGGTGTTCCGCGCCACCACCGCCACGCCTCCCACCGCGTTGAACCCAGTCGGCGGCTCGGCCCTGGGCAGGCGGATGACTCGCTCGACGCCGGGCACCTTCTCGGCTTCGCTCGAGTCCAGCGAGCCCACTTGCCCGCCATAGACCGGCGGCCGGGCGACGACCGCCACCAGCATTCCGTCGTGGCGGAGGTCCTGGCCGTAGATCGCTTTGCCGGTGGTGATGTCCCGCAGGTCGACGATCGGGATCTCCTTCCCGATGTAGCGGAAGTCCGCCGGGTCTTTGAGCTTGATTCGGTCCCCTGCGGGCAACGGCAGGGCCATGGCTGTGGACACCAGATCACCGTAGCCGATCCGCCGTCCGCTGGGTCGGTGAATCACCTCGTGGAACTGGGCCGAGACCTCCGTGTCCGGCACGTTCCACTGCCTCGCGGCGGCGGCCACGAGCAGTGCCCGCACGGTCGCACCGGCCTCGCGGTATTGGGGGAGAAAGTTGCGGATGCTGCTTGAGCCATCGGTGTTCTGGGAGCCGTAGCGCTTTTCGTCGCCGGGGGCCTGGTCCACCCGGACCCGGCTCCAGTCCGCGTCCAGCTCGTCGGCAATGATCATCGCCATCGACGTCCGGATCCCCTGCCCCATCTCCGACCGGTGGCAGACGATGGTCACCGTTCCCGAGGGATCCAGCCGGACCCAGGCCACGGGGGTGAAACCGGCGGCCCCAGCCGGGGCGCGAGAGAGATCGTCCGCCACTTTGCGGCAGCCGGCGGCCGATCCGACGGCGAGCACCAGACCGCCTGCGGCGATGCTCTGCAGGAACTCCCGTCGCTCCATTCCAGCGGCGCTCATGCCGACCTCCCCGCCGCCGACCGGATCGCGGCGCGAATGCGCAGGTAGGTCCCGCAACGGCACAGGTTGCCCGTCATGGCCTCGTCGATCTGTTCGTCGCTGGGCTTCGGGTTCGCGGCCAGGAGGGCCGCGGCCCGCATGATCTGGCCGGTCTGGCAGTAGCCGCATTGCGGCGTGTTGTGCTCCCGCCAGGCCACCTGAACCGGGTGTTCTCCCGCCGGATCCAGTCCTTCGATGGTGGTCACCTTCTTCCCCGCGACCGCGGACATGGGCGTCACACAGCTGACGATCGCCTGACCGTCCAGATGCACCGTGCAAGCGCCACACGCCGAAACGCCGCAGCCGAACTTGGTGCCAGTGAGACCCAGCTCGTCGCGGAGATACCAGAGGAGAGGCATGGCGGTGTCGCCATCGAACGTGCGGGACACGCCGTTCACCTGGACGCTGATCGACATCGAGACCTCGTGAGGCAGGCAGAGCGGGTGCGCAACGGCCCGGAACAGCAATATGAGCGGGAAGGCGGGAAGGCGGACGGGACTGACCGGCGGATCGGTGGCGGCAGACCGACGGACCGGCGGGAGGTGAAGAACTGCGATTGCCGCAATTCCCGCCTTCCCGCCCTCCCGCCGTGCCGCCGCTCAGCTCGCCGCGGCGCGGGCCGGCGGCAGGACCGGGGTCAGCGTCGCCTGGGCCTCGCTCGCGAGGTAGGCGTAGGGATCGTGCGTGAGACTGCCCTCGGGCAGCATCTCGTACATGGGGCCCAGTTCGCGCTTGATACGCGCCAGGTAGAAGTCCGGCAGCTTGTCACTCTCCTGCGCGAAATACGCCTGGATCTGAGGATCGGTATCGAGCAGCTGCCGGATCCTGGTGTGGTACTTGATCCGTCCAAAGCCTTCGGAGGAGATCGCCCGGACCACATTCATGTAGCGGGGAATCGCCGCGGGGGTCGCCATGAACCGGCGGCCGATGGCTTTCCAGGAGAAGGAGTAGCGGCTCAGATCGATCAGGTAGTCGTAGAACTCCGGCCAGGAGTAATTCTTCGGCCGGACGTTCATCGCGTGGTTGTTGTTCAGGAAATGGAACGGGAACGGCAGCACCCGGCCCTCGCGCTGATAGTCCAGGTTGCTGGGCGCGGCGCGGCCGAAGGCGGACAGGAGCGAGTAGGCGGGGAACGCCCCCGGCACCATGTCCAGGAAGACCTTGGTCAGCTCGAACGGCTCGGGACCTTCATCGGAATCGAGCCCGAGCACGAAGTTGGTTTGCACGTAGGGGATGTAGCGCAGCACGAGGTTCACGTGCTCGGCGATCTGCTGCACCTTCTCCATGCCGGTGCGGCGGGTCTTGGACTTGTTCCCCAGGCCGAACCAGGATTCGATGCCGGGCAGCGCCGCCTGGAAGCCATTCTTCCTGAGTCGCTTGAGGTGTGGCTCCGACAGGAGCGACAGGCTGCTCTCCGCGATGTGGCGGATCCGGCCATCAGGCACGGACCGTTCGATCGCCTCCATGTAATCCTCGAACCGCACCCCGAAGTTGGGATCGTGCCAACCGACGATCGGCCGCTTGATCTTGGTGAGGAGGAACTGCAGATCCTCGCCCAGCTGCTGGAAACTGAGTGGCTGGTAGTCGACCGTGGAATCGATGCAGAAGCTGCAGGTGTAGGGGCAGCCCAGGCTCCCGATCATCGGCACGAACTTGACCGTGGGCGCCTTGGCAAGCGTCGCGGCGACGAACTTCCACCGTGCCGCCAGCGCCGGCAGCTCCCGGGGCTGCTGCGCCGCGAAGAGATGCCGGCCATACGGCCGGTGCGGGGCGCACTCCGCGAGGACCTCGGCTACGGTCTGGCGATCGGTAAACCCGAGCACGTAGTCGAAGTACTTGCGCGCGTCCTCGGGATAGCACCGGGCGTGGGGCCCGCCCAGTACCGTGACCGCGCCACGTTGGCGGAACAGATTGCTCAGGGCATATGCGAGGAGGGAGGCCTCGGTGAACGCGCCGATGAACAGCACGTCGAGGTCCTCGGGCAGCTCGGCGAGGAGGTCCTCCCGGCCGGTATAGCAGATGTAGTGGACCTGGTGACCCGCCTCCTCGCACCACACGCTCACCACCTGGGGCATGATGCTCGCCAGGTTGGCATCCATGACCCGGCTATACAGCCCGCCGCCCGGCTCCTTGGCCACAAGGTCAAGGACTCCGATCTTCAGCCTGCGCGTCATCAACTCCTCCAATGAGGGACGGACCCGGCAACGGTGCGAGCTCGGGCCCGGGCATGCGCTCGGGAACGCGAAGCAGGTACGATGCGCTTCGCTAGCGGACCCCGGACCGCAGGGTCCCGGCGGGGGTTTCCAGGTAGGACCGGCGAGGGACCAAGGCGGCCGAAGCTGCCGCCGCAAGATGCGTGACCTCGCGGCTGAACCGTACACCGCCGGTACCACTCCCGCAAGCAGGAGTGGGCGCTCCCTCTCGATACGTCGCCAGTGTCCGCGGGGGGATGTTCTTCATGAAAGCAGGATCGCTCGAGCGCGCGTTCGGCGTTGCGGGTCACGCCCGCACATTCAAGCGAACCACCCCCTGCCATCTCGCGATGACAGGGGGCGGCCAAGTCCAGTGCCCGTTGGAGAGGCGCCGACCGGAGTCGAACCGGTGATGGAGGTTTTGCAGACCTCTGCCTTACCACTTGGCTACGGCGCCGGAGGAGCAGTAAGCTCGCTTCCCGCCTGAGGTTCTGCAAGGCCGATGGACCGGGGCTCGCATGCGGCGCCCCGTGGTCCCCGCTCCCTTGGGGAGCTTCGCCGCCGCGCCTACGGCTTCAAGATCGCCACGCTGTCGACGAAGTAGCGGGTGTCTCCGAAGCAGGTAGTGGGAATCCCGCGATGCTCGGTGTAGTGCAGCCGGACCTGCTTGCCCACCAGGGTGTCGAGCGCCTGCAGCACATCCCGATCGCGGACCGAGAAATACCAGATGTCGGGCGCAACGTTGGCCACCACCGACTGCCACAGTTCTCCCTCGTAGGTCTTACACACCCAGCCCTTGCGGGAGACCTTCTGCAGCAGGCCGCTGCGGTAGCCGTTCGAGTAGTCCCAGTGAAGCGAGAACCAGGTGTACACGCATCCCAGCAGGACCAGCAGGAGCAGCGTGGCAATCAGGATGCCGCGCAGGCGAGGGAAACGCCGGCCGGACGGGGGAGGCGAAGGAGGGGGAGGGGCCGCGTCAGGCGCAGTCATTGGAGTCCCCGGAGCTGAATGTGTCCTCGAGCGAGACAACGGGTGCGCGAACCGGCGGAGTCCGGTCGAGGTCGCGGCCGACGAGCGCGGGCCGGCACGCCCGCCGCATGATCCCGCCGTACCCCGCTCTCTCCGTCAGAAGCCTCGCGGCTGCGTGGAGAATACCAGTCCCGAGGCGACCACGAACACCCAGCCAGCCTTCTGCCGGTCGTTCTTGAGCCGGTAGGCGAGATCCAGCCGGGTGGGATTGGCGTCGGCCGCGCGAGAGGCGCTGAGCCGGAGGCCGAGGCCCAAATTGGTCCCGGTCCGCCGAGGCTCGCCGCTGAACCAGGCGCCTCCGTGGTCCACGAAGCCCGCGACGCCGAGGTCCAGCGCCTTGAACAGGTCCTCACCAAAATTGTAGCGATACTCCGCCGTGGCGAAATAGGTCCGGTCGCCGGTGAAGGCGTGAATTGGGAAGCCCCGCGGCCCGGTGGCGAATCCGAGGTCGAACTCGCTGGCAGGCTGCGGGTTCTTGATCCAGCCGATGTCGGCGTGACCGATGAGCAGATGGCGCCGGGTCGGGACCAGCACCGCGGTTCCGCCGATCGTGACCGAGCCGGAGTCGAGTCCCGCCGAGCTGTAGAGGCCGTTCGCACGCGCGTCGACCCAGGCGAACCCGTTCGACAGGCGCGTCCCGCCCCGCACGCGGGCGAGGAGCCCGATGCCGTCCCGGTCGTAACCCAGGAACCCCGGTGCGGCCACCGCCTGGAGCCGCGCGAAGTTGCTCACGTCCACGTCCTCGTCCTGACCCAGCCGTGAGAAGCCCCGCGTCACGACGAAGTTGGCCCGCCGCCACTCGATGAAGGGCCCGACCGCGGCCGTAACCGTGGTGGGCGCCTGTTTGGCAGGCCAGGGGACATAGTCGTCCCGCCGCACCTGGCCCATCAGTCCGAGACGCAGATACCCTCGGGTCCCGCGCTGCAGTGCCGTCGCCATCTCCACCTGGCCGATGGCATACCGCCGCCGCAGCGAATCGCTCGCATCGCTCCCGCCGTCGCGGAAACGCAGGATCCGTTCGTTCCGCACGTCGAGCAGCGTCTGGATTCCCGCCTTGTCCGACAACGAGAAGAACGGCCGCTCGATGGCAACCTGCCCCCTGTTACCGTCGGTGCGGTTCTCGTAGCGCAGACCGAGCAGGACGCTCCGGGCCAGGAGCCGGGGCTGCAGGAACTGGAAGCCCAGCTGGTTGCGGTCGGGCGTGTGCCGGTAGCGGATCGCGAAGCGAGTGGCGGTGCCGATCAGGTTCTTCTCGATCAGGGCCAGCTGCCAGTCGGTCTGCTTGCCGGCGCTTCGGAACCGGACATCCGTCTGAGTGGACCAGCCGTCCTGGGCAAAGACCTTTACCACGAACCCGGTATCGGTCGTGGCGGTGTCCACCCGCACTTTCCGGAAGATGGCAAGAGACCGGAGATTTCGGGCCGTCTCCGCGGCATCGGCCGAGTCGTAGGGCTGCCCCTCTTTGAGAAGGATCTCCCGGCTGATGACCGAGCTCGAGGTCATGAAATGCAGCCCGTTCATCACCTTGGGCAGAAAGCCATGGGCCTCAGTGGAGTCGAAGATGTCCGACCGGCGGACCTCGATGTACTTGATGATCGGCCGCCCAAGCGAGTCGGTTGGAAGCGGAGGCGGGACGTCTACCACCCCGATAGGGTGGAACGCCGAATCGCGGGGCAGATCGGGCAGGCTGTCCTGCGCCGCCGCCGGGGCCGTGGCCAGGAAGGCAAGTATGAAGAAGCACCAGCGACGCAGAACCGGCTCCGGACAAGGGCGGGCGAATGATAAGGGCAGGCACCCTCCATTAGAATACCTGCCCACTGGACCACATTGAGCAGGGACACGTGTCAGGGAGGAGATTCATGAGCAACCCTACGGGGGAACCAGGGCTTTCCCTCAGGGCCAAACGCCGCTTCACCGCCCTGGCGGCGATCGTGCCGTCCGTCCTGCTTCTCCTTGCCGCCGAGATCGACGTTCGTCTCACCAGCCCGCACGACGATCTGTGGGCCCTGACCGGCCGGTCCGTCGCCCGGCAACCGATCGCCGACTGGGCCTTCCTCGATGCCTACTCGGCCTGGCGCGGCCGACCCGGAGTGTATCACGCGGGCGCGGTGACCAAGACGGTGAACCGCGACGGCTTCATCTCCACCCCGGAGATCAGCCAGGTCAAGCCGCCCCACACCATCAGAATCGCCTTCCTGGGTGAGTCGTCCACCGCCGGCACCGGTACCCTGCTCCCCGATTCGATCACCTGGCCATGGCGGGTGGCGGAGGACCTGCGGCACCGTCCGGGCCGCACCGACAGCATCGAATTCCTGAACGCCGCGCTGGGCGGCTTCTCCACCTTCGAATCGATGGGGCGGCTGTGGAGCCGGGTGCGGTTCTACTCCCCCGACATCATCGTGCTGTATCACGGCTGGAATGAGATGTACTACTTCAAGGCCGTGGACAACATGGCCAACTGGCACACGCTGCCTGACGGGTCGTGGGGCCTGGAGGCCTCGGAGCCGGTCACGGTCTACCAGCCGCGATGGTACGACTGGCTGGCCCGGCCGTCGCAGATCCTGACCAAGGTCCGACTGCGGTTATCTCCCGCGGTCAACGGCGAAGCCAAGGCCGGCGCATTTCAGAAGCCCCTGGCCGACCACTACGACCGCCGTGGACTCGAGATCTTCCGCACCAACCTGCGGCTGATCCGTTCCACGGCGCAGACGCTGGGCATGGAGCTGTTCGTCGGCAAGCAGGCGACGTTGATCGTGCCGGGGCTGCCGGCGTCGGAGCGGGCGCGCTGCCGGTACGATCTCCACGGTTTCGACCACGACGCGCACGTAGACGCCTTCCGCCATATCTACGAGATCATCGACCAGGAGATCCCCCGGGACCACGTCATCGATGTGACTTCGCTCTCGGGCGTGCCGGAGAACTTCCACGATCATATTCATCCCACCGATCTCGGCGCGGCCCGCACCGCGAAGATCATGGCCGACGCCCTGGCACCGGCGGTGGCGGCGATCGAGGCGCGGCATGCCGGCCAGTCTCAGTAACCGGCCCGCATGAACCTCCGGACGGACTCCGACCGCACCGGTGCCGCCGAGTTCCAGGCGGCGCTCGCCCTGGCGCTCCTGGCCTGGCTGGTGATGGGCGCCCAGGAGCTGTTGCTGTTCCTGCGGCCCACTCCCTACGGCGGGCCGTATGTGCGCCAGTGGGGCTGGTACCTGGCGCGTGCGCTGTTCTACAACCTGCTCGGCGTCGCCCTCGTCACGCTGCCGTTCCTGCTGCGATGGCTGGTGGCCTACCGGAGCTCGGTCGCCGGGGGGAGCGCGCGGCGCTGGCACACGGTCCAGCTAGTGCTCCTCACTCTGACCGTGGGGCTGGATCACGCCGACAACGAGGTGATGCGGTTTCTCGGAACGCATCTCACCTTCACCCTGCTCCGGACCTACGAACGGGTGGGGGCCTGGGGCTCGGACATGCTTCACGTCTTCACCACGGACCGGGGCGGTCCGTGGCTGCCGTTCGTGCTGCTGTTCTCCGGCATGTCCCTCGTCTGGTGGCTCGGCCGGCGAGTGATTCTCCGGGAACGCGCGGGGAGGACGGCGTGGCCCTTCGCGGCCGCGCTCGCCGCGGCCGGCCTGCCGCTCGCCGTCCCGCTGGTCGCATACAACCTGCCGGGCGGTCACTTCCCCCGGAACCGGGTGCGGCCGGAGGTAATCACCCTGGGGCTCGAGTTGGCGGGCGATTCGCGGACCGCGGCGGCTCCGCCGCAGCTTGCCCGGAATATCGCTGACTATCAGACACGGTGGCTGGCGGGGGACGGGAGCACCGCCTGGCGGTTCGCAGGAGACTCGAGCTATCCCCTCGTGCGGGTGCCGCTGGCTCAACTCCCCCGGGATTCCGTCCCCTGGAACGTGATCTATCTGCAGCTCGAGACCTTTCGCGGCTGGGACATGGGATTCCTCAGACCCGACCGGGAGCCCTCCCCCACGCCCTATCTCGACCGGCTCGCGGCCGATTCCACCAGCGCGGTGTGGACCCGGTTCCTGAGCTTCGGGCCGCCCACGATCAACGGGTTCATGGCCGGCCACTGCTCGGTGCCGCCGCACTCGGAGCGGAACATCAGCACCACCTATACCGGCATGGCTCTGCAGTGCCTCCCCGCGGTGCTGCGCCGCCATGGCTGGCACACCGCCTATTTCACCGGCAGTGATCCCGACTGGGACAACCAGACCATCTGGCTTCGGCGATGGTATGACGAGTTCGCCTACTACCCCGACGCCGACGAGCGGGACCGGAAGATCTTCGACCATGCCCTGACCCGGATCCGTGAGCTGGGCCGGGGCCCGGCGCCATTCTTCGCGACCGTGGTGTCGATCAGCAATCACTATCCGTTCCGGAGCCGGGAGCCAGCGTTGGATATCGCCCCGGCCACCACGCCGGCTCAGGCGGTGCTCAACACCACGCGCTACACCGACGAAGTGGTGCGTGCGTTTGTCGACTCGCTCTCCCGCGAGCCGTGGTTCGGCCGCACGCTGCTGGTCGTCACCGGTGATCACGGCTACAACCTGGGCGAGCATGACGGCACGCCCGGACAGCGCAACGGCTGGCGCGAGTCGGTCTGGGTGCCCTTCCTGATTCACGGCGCCCATCCGCGGCTGCGCCGTGGCCGGCATGCCGAGGTCTCCTCACAACTGGACATCGCGCCGACGGTGGCGGAACTGCTCGGGATCCGCGATACCACAGCCTGGCTGGGCCACAGCCTCCTCACGCCGCCGACCGACTCGGCGGAGGTCGGTCTGTTCCGGAGCGACATGCTCTTCGCCGACACCCGGCGCTGGAGCCTGGTGCTCGATCCGGCCACTGCGACGCCGCACCTGTACGACGCCGAGCAGGACCCGCTGCAGCGGCACGATCTCGCTTCCAGGTTCCCGGACGAGGCCGCGGCCCTGGAGCGCGAGGTCCGCGGGCGGCAGGGGATGTGGGACTACCTGGTCGAGAGCGACCGCGTCTGGCCGGCCCGGCCCCGCGCCGACCCGGCGGAGCCACGATGACGTCGCCAGGCTCGGCAGACGCCGTCGCCCTCTTCAATACCAGGTTTCTGCCCTACTCGCAGACCTTTGTCTACGAGGAGATCCGCCGGCACGAGCGATACGCGGTCGAGGTCTTTTGCCGCAGCCGGCTTCTGGCGGACCGCTTCCCGTTCGAGCCGGTCCACGTGGGCGGGCCGCTCTACGCCATCGCCTGCCGGTCGGCCGCGTTCGACGCCCGCTTCCGGGCCCGGCGGTTCGCCCTGGTACACGCCCACTTCGGGCTGGGAGCGGTCTATGCCCGGCCGTTCGCGCGTCGACACCGGCTGCCCCTGGTCGTCACCTTCCACGGCTATGACGTGCCCCTGCTCGCGAGTCCGCGCCGCTGGTTGCCGCAGCACCTGCGCTATGCCCTGCTCGGCCCGCTGGTGCTCAGGGACATGACGCTCGGGCTGTGCGCTTCCAGTGAGCTCAGGGATCTGTTGCTCGCCCAGGGCATTGCCGCCGACCGGCTCCGGGTGCATCGCCTCGGGATCGACGTGGAGACCTTCGCTCCCGCGGCCAAGGATCCCGCCTCGGTACAGGTCGTGATGATCGGCCGCTTCGTCGAGAAGAAGGGCTTCGAGTACGGGCTCGCGGGCTTCGCCAAGGCCGCGCAGCAGGAGGCGTCGCTCAGGCTCACTATCGTGGGTGAAGGTGAGCGAGAGCCGGCGCTCCGCGCGCTGGCGGGGGCGGAGGGTCTGGCCGACCGGGTCAGCTTCACCGGCCCCTTGCCGCCCGATCGCGTCGCGCGGCTGCTCGCCACCAGCCACGTGCTGCTGGCGCCGAGCGTGGTGGACCGTGAGGGCAATAGGGAGTCGGGGCTCATCGTGGTGAAGGAGGCCGGCGCCTGTGAGACGGTGCCCATCGGCACCCGCCACGGCGGCATCCCCGAAATCATCGACGACGGGGAGACGGGGTTCCTGGTGGCCGAACGGGATACCGGCGCCCTCGCCGCCCGGCTGCTCGAGCTGACCCGCGATCCCGAGCTTCGCGGGCGGATGGGAAGGGCGGCCCGGGAGAAGATGCGGAGGGAGTACGACAATCGGGTCCGGGTGCGGGCGCTCGAGCAGCTGTACGACGAGGCGCGTGCGGCGCACGCCACCGCCCGGCAGAATCACCCGGCCGCCGCGAGGCGTGCATGAGGCACTTTGACGAGTGGCAGCCGAGCAAGGTGGTGTGGCACCCGGGACGCCGCCGCTACGAGGCCAATCCCGCCTACGTGCGCCTGGGCTCGCGCTTCGCGGTGGACCAGATGGCCGGCCCGTACGCGCGGGTGATTCAGGCCCACGCCCGGGGGCGGCTGCTGGACTGCGGGTGCGGGGACGTTCCCTATTACGGGCTCTATCGCGAGCACGTCACGGAGGCGATGTGCATCGACTGGGGCGCCAGTGCGCATGGGCGGACGCACGTGGACCAGGAAGTCGACCTGAGGCAACCGCTGCCCTTCGAAGCGGACCGGTTCGACACGGTGCTGCTCGCCGACGTGCTGGAGCATATCCCCGAGCCACATCGCCTCATAAGTGAGATTGCCCGCGTCCTCTCTCCGGGCGGCAAGGCGATCGTGCTGGTGCCATTTCTGTATTGGATCCACGAGGCGCCGTACGACTACTACCGCTACACCGAGTTCGCCCTCGCCCGGCTGTGCCGCCATGCCGGCCTGGAGGTGCTGGAGGTCGAGCCGTACGGCGGGTATCCGGACGTGCTGCTCGACCTGGTCAACAAGGGGCTCTCCGGCAGTACGCCGATTTGCCGGGCCTTCCTCACGTGGGCGCGTTGGGTTTCTCAAACCCGACGGTACGGACGGTGGCGTGAGAGGACGAAAGGCGCGTTTCCTCTGGGATATTGTGTCGTGGCGGTCAAGCCTTCGGCCTAGCAACCGCCATCGGGGCGCCAGTAGCCGCGGCCCCGACGGCGACCTATAAGGAGGTAAGCGTGAGCAGGCTGTTGTCGAAGTTCAGCAACTGGTTCGGTGGCGCGCGTGCCCCTTTGGCACTCCCCCCCGATTTCGAGCCCGCCGACATCGAGACGTGGCATGCCGTCTCCCCTTACACGATGACGTCCCCCGAGCGCATCTTCGCGCTGCGCGCCGCGGTCCGCTACGTGGCAGGCAACGGAATCCCGGGTGACATCGTCGAATGCGGCGTCTGGAAAGGCGGCAGCATGACGGCCGTAGCCCGGACGCTGCTCGAGCTCAACGACCGATCACGAGTCTTGTACCTGTTCGATACCTTCGAAGGGATGCCCTCTCCGACCGACGCGGATGTCGACTATGCCGGCCAGCCGGCGAAGGTGCGGCTGGACCGCTCCGAGAGGGATGCCAGCGTCTGGGCGATCGCTCCGCTCGACCAGGTCAAGCGAGCAGTCCAGAGCGTCGGCTACGATCCGGACCGGTGCCGATTCATCAAGGGAAGGGTCGAGGACACCATTCCGAAAGAGGCGCCCGCCAGAATCGCCTTGCTGCGCCTGGACACGGATTGGTACGAGTCGACCTGGCATGAGCTCGTCCACCTCTTCCCGCGGCTTTCACCCGGAGGCGTTCTCATCATCGACGACTATGGTCACTGGCGCGGTGCGCGGAGAGCCACCGACGAATACCTCGCCCAGTACCGGGTCAAGCTCCTGCTCAATCGTATCGACTACACGGGCAGGATCGGTGTGAAAGTCGGTTGAGACGCCGACTGGGCCTCACCCGCCGCGCGGAGCCGGGGAGTGGAAGACGCCGCTAGGCTCTCGGGGGAAGGCGGTCTTCCGAGCCGTCCCGCGCGGGGTCGAGCGCTCGATTGTCGAGCGGGCGGTCCGCTCGCGCTTCAGGGTTCATTTCGCTCGGCTCGGCGCCATGGAACACCAGTGACGGGATCGCCTGGTACACACTGGCACGGCGGAACAGGCGGCGGGTGAGCTGCTCCCCCACGCCGCTCGAATAGGGCTTCTTCGCCCAGCGCGTGTCGGAGACGGGGATCATGCGGTAGCGCAGCTGCTCGAAGAACTTCCGGTCGGCGAAGAACGCCTGCAGATCGAACCACTGGGTGAGCCGCGCCCCCGGACCCGCCTCACGGCGGCGGAACCGGATCCAGCGGCCCTCGGGCTCGTCATCCCCGGAGAGGAACAGGTAGAGCACACGCCGCCCTGGATCCCCGGCGAGTGCGTCGAATCGGGCATAGCAGTCGCGCAGCAGCGTCGGCGAGAACTCCAGGTCGTCCTGCAGGAACAGGGCGTGTGCCGGCCGGAGCAGCCGGGCGGCGAGGAACAGGGTCTGATACGCCTTCCAGTAGCTCCGCTTGCCAAGCCGCGCGCGAGCTGTGAGCCAGGTGAGCCGGTTGCCCAAGCGCTCCCGCGCCACGCGCCGGATGGCGTCGGTGGGGGCGCCACCCGCGTCCTCGAGCACGACCACATGCACCCGCAGGGGCCGCCCGGCGTTCACGAACAGGTCGGGGAGAGCGGCGATTATCCGCTGGACCGACGCCGGGCGGTTGTATGTGGTCAGCGCCACCAGCAGGTCCGTGGGCTCGGCCGCGGCGGCCAGAAGGTCGGGCGGTGCCTGATCGAGGGGGATCCCGTCCGACCGGTACAACGACCAGAAGGCGTGGTCCGGCGGTGGTGCGAGGAGAGGCCGATTCAGCCGGACCTCAAGCCAGCGGACCAGGTCGGTGAGCCAGCTCATGAGTGGCGGCGCACCACGTCCAGGAGAACCTCCACCAGGCGGTCGTTGAGCACCTTCACGTCATACTCCTGCTCCACGACCGCGCGGCCCCGCCGCCCCATCTCGGCCCAGCGTTCCGGCGAGAGCGCCAGCTGGCGGAGCGCCTGGGCCAGCGCCTCCGGGTCCCGCTCCGGGACCAGCAGTCCGGTGACACCGTCCTGCACCAGCTCCGGAATGCCCGAATGGCGGGTGGAGATCACGGGCAATCCCGCGGCCATCCCTTCCATGATGGCTACCGGCGTGCCCTCCTGGTCTCCATTCGCCGCGGTGACGCTCGGCGCGAGGAGGATGTGCGATTCATCCAACACCTCCCGCACTGCCTCCCGGGGCATGGCCCCATGGAGTACCACACGCTCTTCCAGGGCCAGAGTACGGCGCATTTCCTCGAGGCGCGGGCGCAGGGGCCCGTCACCCACGATGTGCCAGGTGACGTCCGGCACGTCCTTCTCGAGGAGGGCGAACGCCTGGAGCCCCGTCTCAAGCCCCTTCTTCTCCACCATGCGGGCGACGCTCACGAACCGGGTCGGCGCTCCCGCAGCTCGGCCGCGCGCCCGGAATGCGAATCTGGTGGTGTCCACCCCCAGACGCTGGACCCGGATCTTTTCCGGCGGGCAGCCGATCGAGAGCAGCCGTTCCCGGAAGAAATTGCTCAGCGGGAGCATCAGCTCGCCCCGGGCGAACAGCCGCGCGTAGAAGTCCGGCTTCCTCTCCTTGAGCAGCCGCGAGAGATCGTAACCGAGGAAGTTGGCGACCAGCGGCACCCGGAGGCGGCAGATGTGCCGCGCCTCTTCTGCGATCACGCCGTTGGTGCCGAACTGGGCGAAGATCACGTCGGGAGTCGGAGCGGTCCGCAGCATGGATGCGCGGGACCACAGTCGCACGAGATTGCCCCCGCGGGCGAGCCCCGAAAAACAGCGCGCCATTTCCGCGACGGTGCGCAACGGGTGGCTTCGGAGGAGACTGCCGGTGCGGGACACGACGTCGCGCCGGCTGCCTCGCTGGCGGTCCCAGTACCTCGTCCGCTGCACCAGGCCGTACTCGTCGACCGCCGCGTGCCGCCGGCCGCCGGGGTCGGCGGGCGGCCGGGCGAAGATCATCACCTCGTGTCCCCGGTCGATGAGGCCGGTCATCTGGTCGAGGATGAAGGTCTCTGAAATCTCCGGGAAGCTGCCGACCACGAACGCTACGCGCACCTGACCTCCGCGAGGACCACACGAGTGGTTTCTGGCCGGCTGCAATCTAGGGGTTCCAGGACGTTGCGATGGGGGGGCCGCCTCGGCTCGCGCCATGCCCGCCGCGGCATGGACGGTCAAACCTCCGGTGCCCGGGTGGGAAGCAGGTGCCCGGGCCGCACGTGAAGCACCTGTCGCAGATAGATCAGGTAGGCGGAAAGACCCAGCAGAACCAGGGTCACCAGCGAGAGGAGAGGAGAGCCGAGCGGGGCGCGCAGAAGCGAGCCCGCCGCGAGCACCAGCGACATGAGCAGGACCCCGAGCGCGGGACGGGCGAGGTTCCGTGCCATTCCGCCGGGCGTGATGGGGGCGGAGCGTCGCGCGAGCAGGAAGTGGAGGGTGAGCGGCACCGGATAGCTCAATAGCCAGGCCCTGGCCACCCAGAGCGTGGCGGTCTCGGGCGGGGCGAGAACCAGCGCCAGGGCGAATCCGGCCACCAGCGTCGTGCCGGTGACCACGGCGTCGTAGACCGTGAATTGCGGGTGTCCGGTGGCAATGTACAGGTACGAGAATAGCTGGGCGATTCCCCGAAGGAGGCTGGCCCACACCAGCACCTGCACCAGCGGCACGGCCGGCAGCCACTTCCCGTGGCCGATGAGACCGAAGATGTCGGGACTGGTGAAACAGATGAGCGCGGCCACCGGCCCGAGAATCAGAAGCAGCGAGCGCGCGCTGCGGTAGAAAGCCAACTTCAGCTCCTCCGCGTGCTCCTGCAGCCGGGCGTAGATCGGGAACTGCACCCGGTTGACCAGGTTGAGCACGATCTCGAGCGGCGTCATCCCCAGGTCCCACGCCGCACGGTAGATGCCGACGGCAGCGGTGCCGAGAAACCGCCCGATCAGCAGAAAATCCATGTTCCGGTAGATCTGGTACAGAATGCCGGCAGCGGCTACCCGAAGACCAAACCCGATCGAACGGCGGGTCGATGCATCCGCTGCGGTGAAGGTCGGGCGGAACGGTGCCAACCACCACAGCGCGAGCATGAGGAAGAAGCCCCGCGCAACGTTGGCGAGCACCAGCCCCCAGGCGCCCAGCCCCGCCAGCACCAGCACCACCTTGGTGATGGCCTCGCCCAGGGTGGCGAGGGTCTGGGCCGCACCGGAGGTCTTGAAATGGAGGTCGCGGGTGAGCAGCTGCAGCGGCACCAGCGCGGCCCCCACGAAGATGAGCTTGGACGCCGCCACGACGGCCATCGGGTAGAGCCGGGCGTCGCCGTAGAACCAGGCGATGAAGGGCGCAACTGCGGCCATCACCGCCACCGCGGCGACGCCGAGCAGGGTGGAGAACCAGAGCATGCCGGAGAGCTCGCCGTGGCTCAGGTCCCGTTGCCGCACCACGACCAGCCCGACCCCCAGGCCGTTGAACGCCTCGAGCGCCACGGCGAAGCTCCACGCCAGCGTCGCCAGGCCAACCTCTCCCGGTGCGAGGTACTGCAGCACCAGCAGCGTGCCGGCCACGTCCAGCAGTCGCATGGCGAGCGTGGCTCCGCCCATCCACCAGAGACCACGCTTCATTTCGTGCCGGGCGTCGATGGGGCGATCGCTCAATCCGGGAGCTCCGTAGTCGGGTGGTGGCGCGCCGCGTGGCGCTGTTCTAAGGTTCGGGCCGCCGGGTCGTTGGCCGTTAGCCGTCAGCCGTCAGCCGTCAGCCGTTGGTACGTTGGCCGTGCCCCGTCGGCGAATCTGGACTCTGTTGCCTTGTCGCCCATTCGCCTTGTCGCCTTCCCCTGACGCCTCACGCCCGACGCCTCATGCGGATCCTCTACGTCTACGACGCCTCCATGCCGGATACCGGCGCCGATACCGAGCAGGTGGTGAACACGGTGTCGGCTCTGGCCCGGCAGGGGCTCGATCTGGATCTGCTCATTCCCGCACGGATGAACGGGCCGGGAGACGCCGGCGTCCTCAGCCAGTACTACCAGGTGCAGGGCAACTTCGCGGTGCACCTGCTCCGCCGGCGGTATCACGGGCTGCGCGGACTGGAGAAGTGGTCGCACGCCCTCCGCGCACCCCGTCACCCCGCGGCGGTCACCGCCGACCTCATCTATACCCGGAACCTGCCCGCCGCCTGGAGCTTTCTCCGCGCCGGCCGGCGGGTGATGTACGAGCACTTCCGGCCGTGGGGCGACCAGCATCCGCCGCTGCAGCCGTTCCTGCGGAAGGTGTTGCGTCATCCCAATCTGGTCGGCGCGGTATTTCACTCCCGGCACGCGCTGCAAAGTTATCTCCGGCTCGGGATCCCGGAATCGCGGCTGCTGGTGGCGCACAATGGCTGGGACCCGGCGCGCATGGAACCCCGGCTGTCCCGCGCGGAGGCGCGGGCAGCCCTCGGCCTCGAACCGGGCCGCTTCACCGTGGTCTACAGCGGGCGGATGAATGCCAGAAAGGGCCTCGACGTCATTCTCGAGGCTGCCCGTGAGGCCCCCGAGCTCGCCTTCGTGCTGGTGGGCTCCGAGGGGGAAGGACCGGTGGAGGCCGAAGCCCGCGCCCTCCGGAACGTGCGGGTCGTTCCGTGGCAGCGCTTCGGCGATCTGGCGCCCTGGCTGTATGCCGCCGACGTGCTGGTCATTCCGCCCAGCCTGGCCCCGCTGGAACGCCACGGCAACACGGTGCTCCCAATCAAGGTCTTCCTCTACCTGGCGGCCGGTCGCGTGCTGCTCGCTCCGCGTGCGCCTGACACGGCCGAGCTGCTCTCCGACGGCGTGAATGCGGCTCTCGTGCCACCGGGCGACGTTGCCGCGGTGGTCGCGCGGCTTCGTGCCCTCGCGGCGAATCGCGAGGAAACCGAGCGGCTTGCCCGAGGGGCTCTGGCCACGGCCCAGAATCTCACCTGGGATGCCCGCGCGAAACGTATCGCCGCCTTCATCCGCGAACGCCTGACCGCGCCCCCGACTGCTCCCGTTCGAGACCCCTGGCGACCGGTGCAGTGGCTGAGAGAGGTGGCGCGGTGGGCGGTCGGCCGCTAGGCGCGGAAACTGCTCTTACCACCGCGCTTCCTGTAACGCGGTTGGGCCGACTCCAGGCCGGTCGGCAACAATAGACCTTCAAGCCGTTGCACTGCAATGCCTTGAGGGAGTTTTGTTCTGCGTCACTCCCACACACCCCCTCGCGAGAGTGTGATGAAAGCACACGCTGCCTTGGACAGCTTGACACGCCATCGTCGGGTCGAGGCCGAATCTGTCCGGGCCATTCCGCCCATTCCCGCGCCCGCAGAGACCGAGCTCACGCTCCTCTGCCCGGGACCGGTGACCACGTCCGCCCGCGTGAAGCAGGCCCTGGCGAGCGCCGACATCGCTCATCGGGATAGCGCCTTCGTGGATGTACTGTCGCGGCTCACCGCCCGGCTGCGTCGAGTGGCGGGCGCCCCGGACCACGATGTGCTGGTGCTGGGCGGCGGCGCCACCGCCGCCACCGAGGCGGCGCTCGCCACCTTCGTGGCGCACGAGGAGCGGCTGCTGGTGGTGTCCAATGGCGCGTTCGGTGAGCGGATCGCGGAGATGGCGCAGTGCCTGGGCATACCGATGAGTCATCTGCGATACGACTGGGGTGAACCCATCGTGCTGGAGCAGTTGCAGGGCATGCTGGACGGCGACCCCCGCATCCGGGCGGTCGCGATGGTCCATCATGAGACCAGCGTGGCCCGGCTCAACCCGGTCAACGAGGTCGGCCGGCTGCTCGCGCCACGGCACCTGAGATACCTGGTGGACGTGGTGTCGAGCCTCGGCGCGGAAGAGTTCGACATGGTGAGGTCCCGCGCGTCGGTGGCGATCGGCAGTTCGAACAAGTGCCTCCATGGCGTGGCCGGCGCCGCGTTCGTGGTCGTGCGGCCGGAGCTGTGGAATGAGACCCAGCATGTCCGCCCCCGCTCGATGTACCTGGATCTGCGCCGGTACCAGGCGGCTCAGCGGGAGAACGGCCAGACGCCCTTCACCCCATCCGTTCCGGCGGTGGTCGCCCTCGAAGCCGCGCTCCATGAGCTGGAGGACCAGGGCGGCGTCCCCGCCCGGCGGGCCACCTATCACGCGCTCAATGCCCGTCTCCGCGCCGGCCTGATGGGGCTCGGTCTCAAGATCCGGTTCGATGGCCCGGGGTGCGCAGCGTCACTGACCGTTGCCCAGCTCCCACCCGGCCTCTCATTCGATTCGCTGTACCAGGACCTGCGGCTGCGGGGCTTCCTGGTCTACCGCGGCAAGGGCCCGGTGAGCCACGACTGCTTCCTGGTGGCCAACATGGGCGACATTGGGATCTCGACAATCGACCAGTTCCTGGACACGGTGGCGGACATCGCGGAACTTCCCGTCAGGTGACCCCCGCGGTAGACGTGTGACGGGTGAACGGTCAACGGTGAAGGGTGAACGGGACTGAGTACCCTGTCCCTTTCACCCTTCACCGTTCACTTTTCACGCCCCGACTCCCACTAATCGCGCATGGACTATCAGGCCATCATCCTCGCCGCCGGCACCGGCACCCGGCTCCGACCTCTCACGCTCGAGACCCCCAAGTGCCTGCTCGACGTGGGCGGTCAGACGATCCTCTCGCGGCAGCTCGAGCGGATCGCGGCCGCCGGGATCAGGCGCACGGTGGTGGTCACGGGTCACCTCGCCGAACGGGTGGCGGAGCATCTCCGGCTCAATCCACCCCCGGTCGAGGTCGCCCTCGCACCCAACCCGGACTTCGCGACCACCGGCAATTGCATGAGTGTGCTCGCCGCGCGGCCGCAGGTGACCGGTCAGGGCATCGTGCTGTGCGATGGCGACGTGGTGCTCCAGGGAGACGCCCTGCACCGCCTGGTGCGTCACCCCACTCCGTGCGGCCTGCTCCTCGATACCGAGACTCGGCTGGGAGAAGAGGAGATGAAAGCGCAGCTGGACGAGCGCGGCGCGGTGCGCCGGCTGTCCAAGCAAGTAAAGCCCGCCGAGGCGGCCGGGGAGTCCATCGGGGTACAAAAGGTCGGTGGGCCCGCGCTACCCATCCTGTGGGCCACGCTGGATGCCATGCGGGAGGCGGGCGACACCGGCGGGTACTACGAGGACGCCTTCCAGCGAATGCTGCAGGCCGGCGTTACCTTCCATCCCGTTCCGATCGGTCACCACGAATGGACGGAAATCGATGACCTCGCCGACCTCGAGGACGCCCGCGCACGGTTCACCGGGTGACCCGGCGCCGGAGAGTGCGGGCAGGGCCGGGACACCGTTCCCGGGCAAACCGCCCGAAGTAGAAGAGCTGGTGGACGAGTATCTGCACCGCCCCATCGCACGACGGCTGGTAGACCTCCTCGTCCACACCCCGATTACTCCCAATCAGATCACATTGATCGCCGCCCTCGTCGGTGTGGCCGCCGGGGTCACGATCGCGTTCGGCGTCGGGCGGCCCCGGGTGCTCCTGACCGGCGGACTCCTCCTGTTCGCCGCCGTGGTGC
>Ga0153915_10001452_pt1 | contig 21758 bp, 11 predicted proteins | sample Opewatmetagenome_2_FD_107003 | JGI IMG/M metagenome (GOLD analysis project Ga0153915, IMG submission 107003) | Freshwater wetland microbial communities from Ohio, USA - Open water 3 Core 3 Depth 3 metaG | ecosystem: Environmental > Aquatic > Freshwater > Wetlands | place: USA: Ohio, Lake Erie...
ATGTAACTTCGGGGGCCATGATGCAAGCTGGGCAGGCGCCACCCCGCTGATCACACAAACTGCCTCCGTCACACTTCAAAGCGCGATCCGCCAGCAGCTGCTCAAGGACCCTAAGGCCGTAATTGCGCCACATAGCGGACAAGTTGCCGAGGTCGGGCGTCATTCCACGGCGATAGACCAGAAACGCCAGGTCTGCGGCGAAAACATATTCCCCGATAGAACCGTGCTCGAGGCCGGAATACTCGACGACGGCGTGAGCAAAATGATGAGCCATGGTGTGCAGAAGGAGGTAAACGTAGTTTGAAATAGAGCGCGGCGTCTTGGGGGTCGCCCGCTCACGATAATTTTCGAGGAAACGACCAAAATCAACGTATTCTTCGATCACAAGGCCGCCGAGCTTCATGCCGTCGCGCGGTGGCAACTCGTCGCCTAAGCCGTTTCGGCGCAGCCACTCAGTAACGCGTGTTTCGCTAAGCTTGAGATAAAATCCTTCGTTCTTTTGTTCGAGCAGAAAAATCGGCCGTTTGCCTCGTTCGACGTGGTCGAACGCACGCAGCCGTACCGGCATTTCCCTGTCCTTAATCTTGATTGAAGGCGTGGAACCGACTCGTGTATATCCAAAACTGAATTCGCAAATATCGAGCCCGCGCAGGAAAACGAATTCGTCAAGTCCGAGCCGATCGAGGTAGTGTTCGATGCTCGCAACGTACGACCTGCGTTCGTTGCTTTGCGTGGCGTCGATGTTGCAAACATCGGGATTGAGAACCGATATCGCAGGGAGGCTTGGATCAGTACCCTGTCGTTTGACGACCTCCGAAGCGAAAGAATCGTGTTCAATGGCCAACCGGACCGGGTTATAGCGTCGCGCCCACCCATGGTTGGCATCAACCTGCGCGGAGAGAGCTGGGGAGCCTTGGTGCTGCCTTGCGATCAAGCCCTGTTCTTCATACTTGGCGCGTTTTTCACTCAACTGTTTTTGGATGGTTTCTCTCATTGACTCCGGCACCGCCTTCAGAACCGCGGCCAAGTCCCGGTAGTTTCTTGCCTCATCGTTGCGGCCGTTCTCTTCCAACTGCCGCATCACTTCTTCATCGCTGAGAGCTGTACCCGGGAAGTTGTAGAGTTTCATCAGCCTTTGAATGAGGTCGGGCCGCCGCGCCGCCGCCAACAAACCGGTCACTTCAGCGTCCCTAAAAAGGATGAAGCTGTCCGTCTGAGCGTAGAAAACCGAAGAGGCCCGATAGGAGACGGGCAGCATGTTCCACTCTTTGGGCAAATTCCCTTGTCCTGCATCCATCATCGGCTTGAGCAGTTGCAAGGTTTCGTGGTCGGCTTGGACGACTTCTTTAGCTGTCAGACACTGGACGCACTGGAAACGCCAGTCGCTGAAGAACGGCGAGCCCTTGGTCACGAGCCGATATTCTTCGAAACCGCAATTTGCGCAACGTTTGATTTGGTTCACTCGCCCGTCGGGAGCCATAACCCAACGGTGAGGGCTCAAGCCTGCGTAATTTCCGGACCAGTGAGCGTAGACAACATCGAGCTGGCGCCAATCGTGACGGCGTGATTCCGAACCGGCGCAATCCGTTCGATTGTTGACCTGGGGCCATCTGCGATGGAGGTCCTCGACATTGCTGAATTCTGTAAGAAGACCGCATTCGGAACAGACAAACACCAAGGGATCGGGCATGAAGCCAATGCGACTGGGCTGGTTGAGGACGAACCGTCCTTGATCGACGACCGCCTGATTCTGATGGTCCAGGAATGCTCGATCTATACATTGCTCGGGGAGCACAGGTGCGTCCCTTCGACAATTCGAGGCGCGTTGAAACCAGCTTTCGACGTACTCGCTCAGGTGCTCAAACAGTTGTTTTTGGACAGCAGGGGAAGAGGGGGTAACGGGAGTAGACAGGGCGATCGCAACACAGCAGCCTAATCCGCCCTCGTATGTGAACAGGGCTCCCGGAGCGTAGGCTGTCGCAATTTGGGTTCTTGATCTTTGCATTGCGCTAATCCCGTCCGTCGTCGCCATCGAGTTCGCCCACGGCACCCCTTTGCCGTCTGACGATGCGAAGTGCCTCGGCGACGAGTGTCTTGTCATCCAGACCTCGTGATCGACGGCTGCCAAAGGCTTTGGCCGGAACGAACTTGCCGGCTTCGTCGATGTCGCGCAACGACATCATGGGTTTCTGTCCAACTGGGGAATTTTCCCAGTATTCTGCTAGGGTAGTCGTCGCGTTTTCGGTGCGGAATTCGTCTGTCAACTGTTTGGCCAGATTTCGAATTCTTTCATCGTAAAAAGCCCTGTGAGGCGCAGCGCCCAGACGTGCGTCCCCACGACCGGCGATGCCGATTGCGTGAACGCAAAATTCCATAAAGTCCTTGGCCGCGCCAGGAAATTCGTTGCCGGTGAAAAGCCTGTTAACGTCGTTGACCGTCTCGAACCTAAGCGCTCGACTCTTGTCCTGTTGTTGGATGAACAGTTTCTGCTCGACCCAGCCGCTCAGCCATGACTGAAAGAGACTTGTAAGGATGCGGTTGTGCGCGCTGGCGGCCCATCGTGTGATGGCCGGTGGAGCGATCATCCGTTCGAGAAAACGGTGGAACACATCGTGAGTTTCAACGATATAGCGGTCCCGACGCGCCTGCGGCGTTGGAACGAGCAAGCTGAAACCCACATGGGCGCGGCCTATGCGCGACGAGGCCTGAATGAACTCGGCAATGTCGTTGGGCATTCCGGCGAAAAACATGGCGTTAAAATTGTCCACATCCACACCGTGCGAGATGGCCGAGGTGGCGACGATGTTTCTAAGGGATTGGCTAAGATCAGGAAAGTCGTCGCCCGGGGCAATTTCACCTTCGGCCTGGCGCATGATCTCCTGAATTTCGGCCACGTCGATGCCGCCGGAAATTAAGCGCGTAAGGAATTGATCGTTAATCCGGCCATAACGCCTGTGGATTTTGGCGACCTCGTCTCGAAAGGCGTCAATTACCTGGTCGCCGCCCTTCTTATTGGTGACGTAGGTGAGGGAGATCCGCATCAGGTCGAGAAGAGTTAGAAGAAGAGCCGGATTTTCATTTGCGCACGCCTTGATCGCGTTCACATGGAATTGATAAAGCGGCGTTGCTGGCGTAAGCGCATCGATCAATCGCTGCTCAACTTGTTTCGCTTTTGTTTCCGCCAACAAGTCCTGCCAGAGTTCCGTCACGGCCAGGTGATAGGCGGACAGGACAGCAACCGTTGTGACCGTATGGTTTCGGCCGTTTGTCATGATCGACGTGTAGACGCGCATCCAGGGCGCTTCAATTTCCGGGGATAGCGGATCGTTTCCACCAATTCCGCGGCGGTCAGGATTAGCAGGAACGGCCGGCACGGCGTAGAACGATCTGTATATCGACGTTCCTGGATAAGGAAAATGCATGTGCTTGCGCTGATAAAGTGATCCGAATTGCTGTTCGGGGACGCTAACGGTCGCCGTAGCTGCAATGACTTTAGGAAGCCGGGCAGACATTGCGTCGAGCGGGGAGCGCGCCACGCGATCACCGAGCAATGTCGATCCGCGCACAAACATTTGCTCCAGCATCGTCTCGAAGAGTCCAGCAAAGGTTCCGAGGCTCTCTTCGAGCAGGTGGGCTTCGTCTTGGATAATGAGGGACGGGTAGGGGTCGTGGAAGAGCTCCCGGCCTGATTCATAGGCGGGTGCAACTGCGTCGCAGCCGTTAAGCGCCGGCCCTTCCCTTAACTTAATTCGGGAGGGCATGATAAGACGACCGGTCGAAGATTCCAGCCAGCGCGCGAAGCCGAACATGCCGATGACCCGATTGATCGTGGACGGGTGCTGACCGATTAGTGCGAGCTTGTCTATCACACCAAGAAGGACCGCGGGGGCGTGTCCGTAGATGTCCCGGTCGACGATCAGAAATGGAAGGGGAGCCCGCTTAGTCTCCAGGTTCCATCGGCAACTGTCGTTGAAACAAAAAATCCGGATTTCGTTTTCGCTCCCTTTGGAAATTCGTCTCAGCCCCGTGCTCTGGGAGCAGATAGGACACCGGGGCGTTTTGTTGAAGCTGTCGTTCACTTCCGCGTAGTCGAGGCCCAGGGTCTCGTCGTTCGGATGGTTCGTGTCGTCTGCATTGGGCAAAGGGTCAAGGCGGGGATCGTCGGCTTTGTTCGGCGTATTTGCGCTGCCAACCCAGAAGCCGATTTCGAACGGCGCTCCCTTGATCGAAGAGGATCGTCTCAGCAGTTCGGCGCGCATGAGAATGGCTAGTAGCCTTTGCGCTTGCTGCAGGGTGAGCAATCTAAGCGGATATCTGAGAAGGGCTGTCACGCCGACCGTTTTGCCTCGAAGGCGATCGAGGAAAAGATTGAATACGAGCAGGCCGAAAAAAGCCTCGGATTTGCCTCCGCCGGTCGGGAAATAAAGGAGTGTTGCGGTCTCCTCGTCGAATTCAAGATCAAACCAGGGCGTTCGCGAGTATTCGGGCATTCGGGAGGCCAAGGTCGGAATGTGGGCGAGAATGAAAGTGATCTGAAAAAGCCGCCAATTGCGTATCCCCTTTACCTGTCCTGATTCGGCAAACGTACGGTTTAATAGGAGCCATGCGCGGTACGGCACTGCCTCGGGACTTTCGGGTTGAGTGCGAAATTGTTTGAAAGCATGTTCGAGAAGCTCTATGCCCAATTTAATCCGATCGGCTTCACGTCGGTAAGAGGCAATATCGCGTCGGAATCGTTCCCGCTCTTTCTCAGCCTCAGCCGCATTGGCGGTTCCCTCAGCAGGGTTGACCCTCCGCTGTTCCTCATTGATCCAATTCCGGTAGGCTTCGACGAGGGGGCGTAGGGCCGCAGGATCGAATCGCTCCGCACCCAAAGCTGCGAAGTCAGTGGGAGCATCCTTGACAATTGTGGGGACGATGCGAGGTTGTTTGTAACGCGGCATCCAGGTCGTCGTGAGCCGTAGCCGTTCGCCGATGCGGCTTTCTTCGACGCCGCAATTTATCCCGATGGCCGGATACGTCAAGAAATCGCGAAATCTGTATGACGGCTCGACGCGGTCTAGCTTTAGCGCGCGGTGCGCGTCTGCGGGAATCTCTACTGACAAGCGCACCTGATGTATCGAGTGGTCAAATCGATGCCGCAGGCGTTTGCGAACGTCGTTGCTATTGTTCTCGATCATCATTCGGAGATTGCGGCGATCGGAATCCCGCAGGTCGTCATCGAACTGGATTGTCAGCGATATTCCGCTTAGGTCAGGAGCAAGATGCCTCAGCGCTGGCGACGTTTTTCGTAGCTCGGAGAGGTAATCGTTCCAAGCCTTCTCTGACTGGACGAAGCTCGGCCTGATATTGCTAGGGCGATAGGCCCAATTCCTGCCATTCTCGCTTTGAATCCAATCGGCCGTAGCCTTGACGATCGCCTCGCGGGCCTGTTTCGTCCAAGCCTCGGCGGCCTGTAGAACCGCCGTTTCGTCAGATAGGTCTGCCGCAAAATGTGGCAGGGCAACGGAGAGGCGTTTCCATTTTTGCGGGATGTCGATTTCTTGAGCCGCATCGTCTCTAACGAAAATGTAGCGGCCCTTCTGAAGCACAAGGTGGGAATTGTCGACCTCACCTTCGTCTTCCGAATCCCGCTCTGCGGCCGACTCGGCCTCGTCAGTGGCGTCCCCTGCATCGATCACCCTGTCGTTGCCCGCTAAGGAGACGCCGTGCTGAGTCAACAGTTCGCGATAAATGCCCTGCTGCAAGTCGCGTCTCTGGCGCCGCTTGTCGATCGGCTTGTCGGCGTCTTCTGCCAGTGCGGCCTCCAGCCGTCTCTTCATCTCGTCACGGATTCTGGCTTCTACGTCTCGGCGGAGGGGATGGCTCGGGAAAAGGTCGTACTGCGGCGATATCAGTTCGTCCCACGTTGGGAGAGCGCGGACATAAAACGACATTTCGACGACTATGAGGAGCTCGCCCGTCGCGCCTTTCACAATTTGCAGGTCCAAACCGTGCGTGCTGATATGAATGTCGGAAGTCTCGTCGCGCTGGCCTGTCTCTTCAAACCGCGGCAGCAGGAATCCGGAGACGAATCGGAGCGAAGGCTTTACAGCGAAAATTGTTTCGCCCTCCGCCCCGGCCCCGCTTGTGCGGCGCCACGTCAGATTCAAGAGCGCGTCTACAATGGCCTCTTTGGCATCGTCGAGGCGAAGTGCCAGTTGCGGCGGCAGTGTCTTGAGATCAGTGACCTTCATTAGGAGTTTCCTTCGGCTTCATTCGCCACAACCGCGACCAGGTGTTCCTCGGCTGTTTCATGTATCCGCCAAACTTCTTGGCGGACCGCCTCGGGGAATCGAGACACTGTTCCGTAGGGATCGATAAGGATACCCATGAACACCTGATGAAAGGCGCTCCCCGTGCTGATTCGTGCAGATCGGGTCCAAAAAACGCCAAAGTCCCAGTAAAGTCGGGCCACATCGTCCGCAACTCCAAGCACCTTCATGAACGCGAAATAGTGCCCGCGATCGCGGGGAGCCTGTGGTCTAACCACGTCTCGTGGTGCTTTGAGAAGGTCGGCGACATTAATCCAGCTACGAATGGATTGCGAACCGGGCAGCGAGGAGGCGAGGGATGGGTCGATCTTCAAGATAGCCTCACGGAGAGCCTCGGCCCTAGCGTTCAGATCCCGACCCGGAAGTTTAGCGGCCGCCTCGGCGACCGCCTGATGGTAGAGGCCGAGGACCTCCGGGGCGGTGGCGCTGAGGTGTAACTTGTCGCGAGCGGCATCGACAAAGTCGGGCGTAAAGACGCAAATTTGATCGCCCGGCAGCAGGTCTTTCGCGTGCCGCTTGGAGAAGACAGGTAAGGCGTCGGGATCATAAACAGCCAGTTCGGTGCCGTCGAACGCCCTAATTCGAACATAGCCGGACGTTCGGATTATGCGCGTCGGACCGGATGATGGTGTACGGGGCCCGGCAAGGTCGATCGTGCTCAGGCGCGGCTCAAGCAGAAGCGCGTCGAGATCCGGAATCTCGACACTGTGTGCCGTCATGGTCTTCTGAAGTTGTTCTTGCACCATGAGGAGATTCCATTCGATCGGGGCGACGCCGTCAAGCTGACGAAGGGCAGTGGCGCGATCTAAGATTTGCTGGGCGCGCGCTAAGTGGCAGAGGAGCATAGCCCGGCGAGGTAAAGTCGGTTCGGCAAGCGCCTTTAGGAAATCGTCGGCATACGGTTCGATGAAAACGATGTCGTCATAGGGAGCTTGTCCGTTACGCGCGCGCTGCAGCTCCTCGACGATTTCCCGGCTTGAGACAAACATAATCTCGTTGCCAACCTTGGGTCTTGCATATTCGAGGTGATTCTCGCTCTGGATGCGCCACTCGGCGAAATTGCAGATGAGCTCGCTGGAAAAGACGACGAGCGACCGATGGGATTGTTTGCTCAGTTTCGCGAGACATGCCTCGAAGAAGCGGGTTCCGGGATTGTCCGCGGCTGCGGCAGAGCACAACACGTCATAGGTCTTGAGGAAAGCTGAGAGCTGCGCATGGTTGGTGCCGGCGCTGCCTAGCTTTATGGCGGTCGCAATCTTGCCCCGCGGGGCAAGATGATCGAAACGGTCTCCGACGCGATGCAACTCGTACCCTTCATGTTGCGTCACCAAAAACTCCCGGAACCATCGCACGGGCCCGGGAAGGCCGACGAAATTTTGCAGCGCAGTGATCGCAGCGGCTACGGAGGCTGCGATATCAATTTCGCCGGAATCGAGTAGAGAGCGTCGCAGTTTGAGTCCGCTATCGACGAATTGAAGGAGGTCGGTGCCGTAGACCTCAGGTGTGAAGTCTTCAAGCCAGACCGGGACTGTCTTTTCCGTATCGAGTATGTCGGCGCGAACATTAATGATCAGATGCGCTGATGCCGGAGCCTTCGGGGACAATACCATTGCCCGTGCGGCTTCGTACTCCTTCAGGGTTTTCCACCTCACAGTTTGCAAGGCGAACACGTCGTCAGTCACGACCAAAGCGGGAGGGCACGTCCCGGGATAGAGGCTCGACACCATTAGACAGAATTCCGTAACTGTCGCACGCCAACTTTCCCCGAGGGCATTCCTCGCCCGGCGAGTAAGGTCGATGAGAACGATGTCAGGGCGGCGGCCCCCGCGCTCAGGATCAAGCCTAGCTCTGCGAAGCATCTCGACCGTCAATCCTTCGGGATGAACGCCAAATAGATAGAACGGCGCAACCGAAGGGTCGTTTGCCGAGGCGATATGCTCGCTTCGTTCATTGATCCAAGTGTGCCGCCGCAATCGACGAAGAAAGTGGTCTTCGGACAAAAGTGGCTCGGAAGCCCGGATGCCAGCTTGTGGCATCACCTCGAAGAGCGTCGGGTGCAGCAGGCTAGAGTCTTGTTCGACGGCCTTATATCGACGGTTTCCCTGCTCACCCTTCGAAAGATGCTTCAGACTGTGAATCGCCATCAGATAGCCAAATGCGGGATGGCGAGAGCCATCCGTATATATCCGATTCAATGGACCAAGAGCAGCTTTAACCAGTTGTTCGCGGTCGACGAGAAGAGCTTTCTGCGCGGCTCCGGAATTCCTATTCCACGGGAAGAACAGCGTCGCAAGACGCTGGGTGTCGCAATGGGGCAGCCTGGAAAGGGCGGCCAATGCATGGATGATCGCAAGTCCCTGGATGGGTTGGGGCCACACAAGGATAGCTTCGCTGTGTCCACAACCAAGGGTGCGGTTGAAGGCGGCCAGAATTTCCTTCGCGGTAGAACCCGGGTCGTAAGCTTGATCGGCGTTGCCATGACGACGGAAAGCCACCCGATGGATGCTGTCTTCACCAGTGGGAGCGAGCCCGTCAGATGCGGACCCTTGTGCACTCGACATGCGTTCTGTCCTATCCCTGCCTTCCGTAACGACTTTCAAGAAAGAATCTTCGAGAGCGCATAGGAATGCGTGGCGGCCTCTTCGTCCTCGATTCCAGATGCAAATGTAGCGCGGACGTGAACAGCAGCGGGAAGCGGGAGCTGATTCAAGACTTTCGTGGAAACACTCACCGAACCGGACATGCGGCGGAATCGGGCGTCGACGGCGGCCGTATTCAGAAGGCGGCAAAGGACTGAAAGCGATACAGCTTGTCGCTTCCGGGAATCGCGGACCAAGATGATAGTGTGGTTCTCGCCCAAGAATCCGCGTTTTCCCGGAACTTTGGATTGTCTTGCAATTGCCGCAATCAATCGCCGGTTCTGGCGTCTGTTGCTCGTCCGCTGAAGAATAATTGCGTCGCACCGAACGATTGCGGTGCTATCGGCGTTGATTCTTACGAAGCCGATCCGATCCGATTCCTTATCGCCATCATAGGGCCTGCACAGTACTCCGGGTTTGACGTTTTGCGCCCAGAACAAAGGAACCTCATTCAAATGCGGTTGTCGGCCGACCCGATAGCGCTTCTGCTCTCTGTTCCACACGAAGTATCCGGTTCTGGCAACGTAGCCGTAATCACTCAGTTTTTCGAGCCCGCGCTGGAACAGGGCCCCGTCGTGATCTCCATCCGGAAGGGCCCAGATATCGCCGCTCGGCCGGGTAGGAATTTCTAGGCTGCCTAACAAGCGATGATATTGATCGCCCGTCAGCAGGGAGCAGGTGGGCACCTGAGCCGGCCTCTCGTTGTCCTTTTTCCGAAGCATCAGGACGCAAACGTCGTACAGGACATCCAGAAATACGTCGCTTCGTTTATCGATCGGATCGAGACTCAGAACGTGCGCCACCTCCAGAATCCGGTTCCTGAGGTTCGCGAAATATGGCCCGCCAACGAACGACATCGGCACAACTAGGCCGATGACGCCACCGGGTTTTACGAAACGGAGTGATTGCTCCAAAAACAGCCCGTAAAGATTCACGTAGCCATCGGAGATGACTGGCGCGAAGCCCTCCAGAATCTTTTTGGAGGGTCGAAATACTCGGCCGTAGGGTGGGTTTCCGATGACCGCATCGTAGAGAACAGCCGGCGGTTCGAGACTTAGAGTGTCTTCTTCTGCTATGGAGATTTTCGGCCAACGCTTCGTTGACCGGATCTCTTGCTTCAACAAATCGCCAAACAATATCTTCGAAAGTGCAGAGAGATCACGGTCGATCTCAACCCCATAAAGGGTCGATTCGATCTTTCTCAACGTGGTTTCGGGAGATTCACCGCGCTGCCGTCCCGTCTCGACTATTCTCGAAGCGAGAGGAAGCAGGAAGGCCGCACCTCCTGAAGCGGGATCTAGAATGCGGTCTCTCCCGACCTGCACGCCGGCTTCGGCCATTCTGTCGATCGCGTAGTCGGCCAAGTACGGCGGAGTGAAGTAAGCTGCCAGCTTGCTCCTTCGAGCTCTAGGCATCAAAAGCGCGTATAGGCTGGAAATCCAGTAGTGCTTTTGGTCCTCGGGTAGGCCGGCGAAAAACGCCCCGGTTTTGAGGTCTAGGGCTCGGCCATCTATTACTGTTCGGCAAATCTCAAGGGGAGTCTGTCGCGATTTTTTCAGAATGACGGCGACATCGCGGAGATCACCCAAGCGGCGGCTGACGCTGGATTCAATTCTTTCCTGGCTTGTCGGTTTGCGGGCAGCGATCATGTACGCCTTCGTCGAACCAACGTGTGCTTTAGCTTCGTACCTGAAACCGGAGACCGTGACAACCGCTGGTGGGACCTTTCAGCATCCCACATCCCATACTCGAAAGCCCTTCGTGCAGACGATAGCTTTCGGTATATTTCAGACCCGATTCTGATTCTAGCTGGAGAAACCGCAGTTGAACAGCTTAAGGGATAAAAATGCACATACTTGAATAACTAGGTATCTTACGGCCGGATAGATCCACTGTTGCCTGGATTATTCAACACTGGATTATTCTACCGCAGCCTTGATCGCTCGCTTCGAAAGACCCTCAGAGAGAAAATTCTCATCCCTTCTTATGTCCCTTCCAAAAAACCGCTGATAGTTTAGGTACGTGTAGTCACAATCAGTTGGCGACCCACCTGTTATCACCACGAATTCTGGTGATTCGTTGCGAGACAGCTGTACCCGCTTCAAAAGGTGCTTAAACTCATAGTCGGCACCCGGCAGCGAATATCCGATGAATACCCACCTGTCGGCCCTTCGCAGCAGTTGCTCCGCTGAGAGCCACGATCTCTCAAACATCGGAAAGTCCAGAGCCTTCAGAAAGCTGAAAGTCGCTAGCCGCGTCGTCAGCGGCACAGTGGGGCAATTGTTGCATCGCCACCTCTCGCAGTCGTCCGGCCGTTGCACCTTCAGTTTCTTCGCCTCCTGCGTGGTAATGAGTTGCATCGCGACCCGAACGGCATCATCAGCCGGAAACCAATAGAGCCGCCGGCAATTGTCGCAATACAGCCAGTTCACGGAGCCGTGAATCTTCACGACGGGCATCTGCCTCGAATTCTCGTCGAATACCCGCTCCGCTATCACCTTACCTTTACCACGGAATTCGGCCGCAACCGCGCCGCAGCGATAGTCGAAATTGGACACGCCACACCGCGCCGTTAGTTTGCGCTCAATCACTGTGTCCCAGTTGATCGAAACAAATGCGCTGCGATCAAGGTCCAGTTTTTTGAAAACATTGTCTAAGTTCTTCCAGTCGTCCCCCTTGTTGTTTTCCGCTTCGAGGTATCGTTCGTTCAGCATGTACATCATCCTTGCGAGCAGTACCCTTCGCGTCATCCTCAGCCCGGACGGCGCGTGCCTCGCTCCCAGGTGATGTCCGGTGTTCGCTGCGAGATCGATATTCGTGAATACGTCTTCCAGATTGGGCCAGTGTTTCGCCTTAGCGGACTCGTTGTGATCAAAAGCGTCGTGGATGAACTTTCCCAAATGGGCGACGAGGGGCTGCATGGGATGGACCGTGTTGGATCGTTGAGCAAGCAGTGCCTCCGTAAAGTCCGACTGCAGGGGAAGGCCCGCGTACTTTGAGAAGCCTGCTCCAACGATGTAGATGTTTGTACGCCGCTTGCTCATCTTTCCTCCGCGAGGCCATTACCTACAGGGGCATATCCGCCACGACGAGCCAGTTGAGATCAAAGCGAATGGTAAAAAGGCTGATTTGAGCGTATGCGAGGAAGCTGGGCGGGATGGCGTAACTGTCAGCCAAACGGCTCAAGGTCTGTAAATTATCTAGAAAATGCGCGCTGACTGCGTCCGTCTGACCTTCTAGCTCGAGCACTGAGGCGATCACCTCGTGGGCGGTTACATCTAGCCATGTAATGTCGCCCGGTTCGTAGCCTTTGTTTTCCCGAGACAATGTCCTGATCCGGTCAAACAGTGAAGGCTCCTCAATATTTTCAGGGTCGGGGTTCGCTGCGCCACTCGCACCTGGTAACCAGTAATACCACGCACTGTGACCACTCAGCCTCGACACCGAAGGAAACGTAGAATTCTCGACAATCGTTCGGTTCTTCATGTGAGCAAACAGAGCGGTATTGGTGTGAAACGCTGCGCACGCATAGGTGACGTGCGCGCGGCCCTGCGTCGTGTCCGCTAGAACTTCCAGGAGCTTCTGCTGGTGACTGGTAATGTGAAAGGCCCACAACGGCGCTTTTGTCCCCGCGAGTTTTGCCACAGACCGCGGCCTTCTCTTGTAATACTCGGGCCGTTTCGTCTGCAGGAACAGGTTGAGCTTGTAATTGGGGAGTTGCGAACGAGGACGAGCGGGCCCCCATGTGACAGGCCAGTCATAATAAGCGAGAGCGGCGCCGTGCAGCGGGGTCTTGTAACCAAGCGTCTGCCACAGCGCGACCTGCGACAGAAATAAGCCGCGGTCAAAGCCGACTGTGCCCTCCAATACCTGACCGGGCGTGAAGAGGTTTCGCTGCCCGCGCTCAAGCTGGTTGTAGAGGGTCCCCTCGTACGTCTTCTCTTCAAATTCGGCTGGGATCAAGACGCGTACTTCCGTTAGGAACAACCAACTGCTATCGAACAGTTCCCAAAGCTATCATAAGTCGTGAACCACCGGCGACCCGGTCTGGAACAAATCCGTAAAGCCAACGGTGAACGAAAGATTTGCCCCGAAGGCAACGAGGACGACTGCAATCCAGAAATACCGCCAAACTAGGACACCGCCGGAACCTTCGCGCAGTAGCCGATCGTGTAACATCCGTGCAATCAGAAGTTAAAGCCGCACAGAATCTAGAGGATCGCGCCGAGAGTTTGTCGCTAAGCCCTGCGCTCATCCAGCACTGCTCGGAGATTGTCCTGGATTGTTCGCTTCCGGCCATCTCGCGCCGCGACCGACTGATATCAACCGACGAGCGGCGGCCCAAAATCCCGCCATGGATCAGGTAAACGCCAAGCAGCGAGGCAAATGCGATCAGCGAAGCCGCCACAACCAATTCATATGTTTTTGGGCAAGCTAAAGAGCGCACGCGATCGCACAGTGAGGTGATCCTGGAGCCACCTCCACTGCTCTTGGGCCGGTCCGAGCCGCTCCCACCTCGAAAATGCAGCACTACGCTCGTGGTCGAGGTCTTCAATAGGCGACTTAAGTCCTCGAAAATCGGTTGGGCAAGCAGGCTCAATGCAACAAAAGGGGTATTCTGTTGCACTCAAAGGCCCGGAAGGGACCAGTTTCTGGGAGGCACCTTGATCAGGCGGTGTCCGGTATTGCATTCCTTGCGCCCGTGGACCGGTGCAGATGCTAGTCTTACGTACTGATCCATGAACAACTGGGACGTCCAGGCGACTTGGAACTATCACGATGGCACGAAGCACTCCTACTGGAGCATTCGTAACAATCCTCACTTCCTGGACTGGGAGAATCGGCCGCTGCCTTTGAAGATCTATCCGAAGATAGAGCCGTTTCCGCTGCCGCGGGACGTGCCGCAAACAGGGGTGGCCGCGCTCTCCGCAATCTCGGAACCAGTTCACTCGTCGGCGACCGATACGGTCCCTGAACTTCAGGCTCTGACGCGCATCCTCTACTTCTCGGCGGGAATTACCAAACAGCGCGCAGATCCCGGAGGAGAAATCTATTTTCGCGCTGCAGCCTGCACTGGAGCTCTCTACGAGATCGAGCTGTACCTCGTGACTGGCGATCTCCCGGGTCTGGATGGCGGCGTGTATCATTTCAATCCGGCGGATATATCACTACGGCTTCTGAGAAAAGGTGATTTTCGCGGAAACCTGAGTCAGGCGACGGCGATGGAACCCGCGGTGGCTCATGCGCCCGCGACCATCGTTTGCACTGGAACGTACTGGCGGAACGCGTGGAAATACCAGGCGCGCACCTATCGCCATTTCGGCTGGGACAACGGCACCCTGCTGGCGAATCTGCTAGCCGTTTCTGCGGCTTCGGGGCTGCCGGCCGAGATCGTCCTCGGGTTCGTGGACGCCGAGGTCAACCGCCTACTTGATCTCGATGCGCGTCGTGAGGTTTCGTTGTGCCTCGTGCCGATCGGGTGCAGATCGGAGAGTCCGCTACCAGCCCCGAGAGAGGCTCCGGCGCTCGGCCTAGAGACGATCCCGGTTTCGCAGCGTGAAGTCGAATATCCCGCCATGCTGCAGATGCACGACGCATCTTCGCTTGAGTCCGAGGAGGAAGTGTCGCAGTGGCGTAGGAACCAACCGGTCTTTCCATCTTCCGCTCTGGCAGGCGAGCCAGTTCGCCTCCAGCCACTGCCGGAAGAGGAACAACCGAAGGACACGATCGAGCAGGTGATTCTGCGCCGCGGCTCTACCCGAACGTTCGACGGGACGGCATCCGTCACACTGGCACAACTTTCCACCATTTTCGATGGCGTCACGCGAGGTCTTCCGGCTGACTTCCTTGAGCCTCCCGGCGCGCAGCTCAACGATCTTTACCTGATCGTGCATTCGGTGCAGGGGCTCAAGCCCGGTGCTTACTTCTTCCGGCGTGACCGGAACACCCTGGAGCTTTTGAACGAGGGGGAATTCCGCGCCGAGGCGTACCATCTTGGACTGGAGCAGGAGCTGCCGGCGGACGCCTGCGTGGATATCTTCTTTCTCGCGGATTTAAGGCAAATCCTGGAACGATACGGGAACCGCGGCTACCGGGCCGTCCATCTGGAGGCGGGCGCCATCGGCGGCAGGATCTACCTGGCCGCGTATGCCCAGCACCTGGGTGCGACCGGGCTGACTTTCTTCGACGATGACGTGATTAAGTTCTTTTCGCCACACGCGAAAGACAAGAGTGCCATCTTCTTGCTCGCGATTGGCAAGCCTCTGAAACGCAAGCCACAGTAGGGGCGGTAGTGAAGTTCGAAATCAGAGAAGTTGGAAGTCCTGGCGTCCCATTTGACGGCCAGTTGGAACCAGACACTTGAACTTCGGGAGTCCGCCGGAGAATCGGATTCGCCCGGACTAAATCACTTAATCGCGTATTTCCCAGACGGGTTCCGGACGAATGGTCGCCCACGCGGAAGTAATCGTCGGACCCGATTTGCCCGGCCGACACATGGGCACACACTATCTGGGAAATTGGCGCCAGCCGCCTGGGGTCCTGGGTACCCCGACCTCGGGTGCCCAGTGTCCGCCCCAGCGCACGGCGTCTAATAGAGCCTCATCAACGCGGCCTGCGCCGCCTCGGCAGCCTGGCCATCGCTTGTTCCGACATACTGCATTGTGGAGTTGATTGACCGGTGTCCGAGGGCCTGCTTAATAAGGGCCAAATTGCCGTTACCCGCCACAAGGTGAGACGCCAAGCTGTGCTTCAAAACATGCGGATGCCGTTTCTCGGGCGGCAGGCCAGCGGCCTCGGCGCACGCTCTGTAGATGCGGAAGAATTGCGTGCGATCGAGCCGGCCACCCTTTTGGCTCGTGAACAGGTAGTCGCTGCCGTCCGCTTCGCGTTCGCGACGCCACTCCCGTACAGCTTTCATTTCATCGAGAAGCGGTTGCCCTCGGTGCTGGTAGAGAGGCTGGACCTGGCTGAGCGAGCCTTTAAGCCGGCGAATCGAGATCGAACCGGCTTTCAGATCCGCATCGGCAAGCTTCAAATCACAGACTTCGCTTGCTCGCAGCCCGTGCCTATAGGCCAGGAGCACCATTGCCCAGTCGCGAACACAGTGGCCGCGGGCAGCTTTGAGGACCGCCAGGACTTCTTCAGGCGACAAATACACCATCGTCGAACGGTTCACCTTGAGTGGGATTTCTTGCGCAGAGGAAACGAACGGGGTAGCTTTCAGTGCAGCTGCCATGGGAGTGTACTCTCCTTTGGTGGTCAGGCCCGCCGGGTAGTTGACAGCTACTCGGTGGGCCGCCTTTTTCTACCGTTTCGGTTTCGGCTTGCGACCGCGGCCTTTGCGATAGTTTTGCTGCTTGTACTTTCGAACTCTCTCCACGTCTTTCTGGTTCCAGATGCGAACGACACGGGCGCCGACGCGCAGGCGCTTTGGCGATTCTACTTTTCTGGAGGCGAGCCAGCGCTCAAGCGTTACGACGCTAATTCCCGCCATTCTTGCCACTTCTGGGGTGGAGAATTGTTTCACGACATGCAGACTATCGTATTCCGATTGAGGCGTCAACCACAATATGATAGTGTCAATGGCGCAAAGAAAAGCCTCGGCTGACGCCGGGGCCGAAGGCACTCACCGTGAGTAGACAGCCAAAGCGGACCTCGCCGGGCCGGAAAGAGCCAACTAGTGAACGCGGAGAGATTGAACGCGCTGGTACGGCTCTCCGCGAGAAGGTCCTGGAAGAGCTCCGCGCGAGACGTGACTCCAGCGCCCATCATTTCCACAAAGAAATGTCCATTCACGCCGCGAGGTATCGGGTGATTTGGCTCTGCAAGACCTCCTTATCTTATAGATCCAAGCCTGAGTTCGACGAAGATGACCTCTATGCGACAGGTGTGCTCCGGGAGGAGCTTGGCCAGCATCTTAAGCTTTTTTGCCAAGAGTTGCGCGAGCTGATGCAATGGTTTATCGACACTCTGCGTCAGATGCGGCACGAAATCGATTGGATAGAACGCGAGGCTAAAAATATCTGGCCGTTGTTCGAGAACGAATATCGGATCTGGGTCCAGATCGCCTGTGATGGCCAAGCGGCAGATCAGGATTGGAGAGCGCCGGGCTGGTTAGACAAATGGCCCGCGGCCCTGCCGCCCGAAACTCTTTTATCTGCGGCCCGAGGTGGGCGTCTTGATGCTAAGCGTACGGCCGAAGTTCTTGAGCTCGTTGCGAACGGGATCAAGGCTCCGATGGAGCAAGCACAAAATAGTGCGCTGAACAATCTCCGCATTCGGTTTGCCCAAGAAAAAGAAGCTGCTCGCCAAGCTGCGAGTGCTACCGATGTCAAGGCCGCCGCGAACGCGAAAAGCAAATCGTGCGAGCCTATCGAAGATGCGAGGACCAATTCGGAAGTCGCCAAAGACTCCATAGGGATCGTAGAGCCAAAAGCAAAGCGTGGGCCGAAAGCAAATATGAAGTTTCACCACGAAGTAGCAGAGATCGTGAACTCATTTAGATTTGGTGCCAAATGGAAGGAACTATCCAACCTCGAACAGATTGCCGAGAAGATGGACAGGCGAAAACTCCCGGCCCTCGGAGCATGGGCGAAGAGGGAGCGTCGTGCCCGAACTTGGAAGCGGGCGGTGGAATTCTACCCGGACGTGGTTCGGAAGGCCCTCGAATACTCTCTGGAAATGGCTCCGAAAGATATTCCTGAGAAACCTTCGGAAACTCTCGGAAACCTTCGCTAACAATCGCTGAAAACCCCACATATATTCTCCTTCTTTGCTGTCAGTGAGATACGGGACCTTTCCACGCGACAGTTGCCCGAGAATTTCTCGCACGCCTAAACTCTCCGATCATGAATCATCGGGAAGCGTTGATGACATTGGGCGAGGTAGCGAGCCTGCTCCAATTCTCTAAAAGCAAGCTGTACCAAGAGCGAAAAGCCGGGCGATTGCGGACAGTTCGCTTTGGTCGCTCCGTGCGAGTTCGGCCACGAGATCTTCAAAGGTACATCAATGCGGCGCGCTCGGTGGAGCAGGAGCAGTCATGAGCGATGCTCTGAGCGACCTTCTCACCAAACTCGATGGCGTGCGCAAGAGCGGTGACGAATGGAGCGCGCGATGCCCAGCTCACGAAGACGGCAAAGCATCGCTCTCGGTGGCGGCCAACGACGGAAAAATCCTCATATATTGTCACGCCGGCTGCGCCATCGAAAGCATATGCGGCGCCATCGGCATCAAAATGAGTGATCTGTTCCTCGACAATCACCAAGGACCCCAGCGCGCTCGTCCGCACGCCAAAGCAAAGTCAAAGCCCAACGCCGCTGTCCGACCACCGTTCAAGGGAACCGAAGCTGACGTTGAGCGGATGCAGTGCGTCCTCGTAAAAAATCACCAGGCACAAGCGTACATCGAATCCCGCGGGATCTCGCTGCGCGTCGCGACGGATTTGAAGTGGGGAGCTAAGACGTGGACGTTTCGGAACGAGCAAGACCAATGGGTCGAAAAGATTGCATTGGCCGTACCGCATTATTGCGCGGGAAAGCTGGTCGGAATCAAGTTCAAGACCATCGACGGCACGAAGCTATTCTCGCAGATGCCCGGAAGTTCCGCGGACGGGCTCTACGCGCTTACACATCTAGATCCCAAGGCAACCGACGTGGTGATTTTAGAGGGCCCTGAGGATGTTGCGCTAGCAATTTCCCACGGTTTCAACGTTGTCGCCATCAACTCCGCCGACGCCAGCGTGCTTTCAAGTGACATCACTGCGCTCTGCCAGCATCAACGGATCTTTCTGATTGGCGACCAGGATGCGGCTGGCCAGCGCGCGATGGGCGCGCTCCAACAGCGCATGCCCGCTGAGCAGACGACCCGAGTACACATGCCGGCCTTCAAGGACATTGGGGAACTCTACCGCGCGAATCCCGCAGAGTTCGTCAACCGGCTGGCTAATATGCTGGCGTCCGCCACGGCAGCGGGCGAGCGTGACAAAGACTCCACCGTCACCACAGTACAGAGCAACGACTTGCCACAGGCGAAGTTAGTGGAGTCGTCCATCGCGGACATGCCGACCGAAGTGTTGGATGGACGGCTTGGTGAAATTTGCCAGCGTCGGATGACACGCTTCCCGATCGCTTACTCCTGGCCCGCGCTGGTCACTGTTGCTGGTACACTCGTCGAAAGACAAGATAGCAGCTCGCTGCGCACAAATATTTTCTGCGGGCTGGTCGGCCCAGTCGATAGCGGAAAATCTCAAGCCATTGAATGTTCCGTCGGTGCGGTGGGGCTTGAGAAGCCACGTTTGCAAAATGTTATGTCCGGCAGCGCCGAGGGGTTACTCGCAAAACTCAGCGACGCGGACGGAGCAACGCGACTGGTATCCCCCGATGAACTTGGGCACCTGCTTTCCAAGGCGCACATCGAGAACGCAAGTTTCCCTTTCGTTCTTAACCGGGCGTACTACCAAACGAATTTCGAACAGACTTCCGCGCGTGGGAAAATCATTCAATTTAATTGCTTGTTGAGTTTCATCGGTGGAGTCGTCGATGCCGACTTTGGGCATCTTTTCGACTTCGCGACCGTGGGCGGACTCCACGACCGATTTATTTTCGGTCAGTGTCCGGATACGTTTAAGTTTGTCTATCGTCCGTTCGAGGGTGGCCCCGAAAGGTTTGATACCCCACCGACTGCGGTAGCTGTTGACCCGGAGGTGTGGGAAGCGAAGGACGAATGGGTCCGAACGATACCGAACCTCTCAGGTCGATGTGCCGAGCATGCCCTACGAGTTGCCGCGATTTGTGCTGCATTCGACGGACGGAAACAATTGCGGCTCACTGATTTAGGTCCGGCACGGGCATTCGCTGAAAATCAGGCGCGCGTGCGCCTTATCCTCCGGCCAAACCCGGGAGAGAATCCAGACGCGAAGTGCGCCTTTGCAATTGTGACCGCGCTCAAGCGCCATGCACCTGATGGCCAATGGTTCAATCGCCGCAGCCTGTACAGGGAGATTCACGCTGAGCGACACGGCGCCGGAGTCTTCAACCGTGCAGTAATCAACCTGCAGTACAACGGCGAAATCGAACTGGGAGCCAAATCCATGGAGCTGAGGCTACTGCCTTGAACTGTCCCCAACCACAATCTTTAAGTCAGTGTGTGCCACAGAATGCTGTCCCCACTACATATGGGGACACATGGGGACAGTTTGAGGATAAGGCCGTTCTTTGTACACGGATAAGTGAGCAGTCACTGAATTCGCGCGCGAGAGTGGGGACAGGACATCCCAAAGTGTCCCCATCTGTCCCCATTTTTATGGGGACGGGTACTTTCAAGCACAGCCTGGTCAAGGCCATTTATGTCGGACACGAAATCGCGATCGTCGCCGGCCAGTCGAAGCCGGATGGTGCAACAAGCAAGATCGAGAGCGCAGAAGTCAGGAGCTAATGGCGAAAGTTGCACAAATCGCGGGGATGGAAAGCCAAGACAGGCTGGGCTCAGTGGTCTCTCCGCGACTGCTCACGGCCGAGGATGTAGCGCAGATCACCGGCCTTTCGACAGAGACGCTGGCGCAGTGGAGATCTCAGCGCCGCGGCATTCCATTCATCAAGATCAGCCGAAACTGCGTTCGTTACCGACAGTGTGATCTTGACGCGTGGCTTACTGAGCGTATAGTTCGCGTCGAGCAAGACCCATCCATCGCAGGGAGGAGAACCTAGCCATGGCGGTCTATCGACGCGGGAAAAAGTGGTGGTATAGCTTCGAGTTCGAAGGGCGCAGAATTCAGGAATCCTCAGGCCTCACCAACCGGACGGCGGCACTGCGGGCCGAAGCGAAACGGAAGGCTGATCTCCTCGACCGCCGCGCTGGATTCACGCGAAGAAAGCTGCCGCCGAAGTTCGAGGAGTTCGTTTCCATCTTCCTCACATGGTCGAAGCAGCAGCATAGGCCAAAGACCTACGAGTTGCACGTAAACAACTGCAAATCCCTCAAACGATACTTCCAGGGCAAGTGGATGGACGAGATCACCCCGGGAATGGTCGAGGACTTCAAAATGGCGCGCATCCTCGAAAAGCGCTGGGGCAATGACAAGGACATCGCTATCTCCGGCGCAACAGTGAACCGCACACTCAGCACACTCCGCCTCATGTTCAACTACGCCGAGCGCTGCGGCCATCAAATCTCGAACCCCGTTCGAAGCGTGAACTTTTTCGAGGAGACCGGCTGCATGCGGATTATCTCGCTTGAGGAAGAGATCGCGTACATGGCGACCGCGAGCCAACCGCTGAAGGATATCGCGCGGGTCATGTTGGACACAGGCATGCGGCCCGAGGAAGTCTTCCGCATCGAAATCGGTAATCTCGACTTCATTCAGCGCACAATTTTCAACCCCTTCGGGAAGACGCCGACTGCCAGGCGCAAGCTCACGATGACTGATGAAGTCCGGCCCATCCTGAAAGAGCGCGCTGTTGCTGCGAAGGGCCGGTACGTATTCCCGTCACCGGAAAACCCCGGCATGCCGATCGGGAGTGTGCGGAAGGCGCATGATGCGGCCGTGCGGCGCGCGAAACTTAAACCGCGATTCAGGCTCTACGACCTCAGACATACCTATGCTTCGCGCGCTGCCATGGCTGGCGTGGATCTGCCGACGCTCGCGGCCCTACTAGGTCACACGAGCATCCAGATGACCATGCGATACGTTCACCCGGCAGAGGAGCACAAACGGGAAGCGGTCAACAAGCTCGAGAAGTTCAAGATCGCCGAGGCTTTGAAGCTCGCGGAAAAAAATCAGCCGGTCTCTACAATTTCCACTACAATG
>Ga0153915_10001453_pt1 | contig 21749 bp, 19 predicted proteins | sample Opewatmetagenome_2_FD_107003 | JGI IMG/M metagenome (GOLD analysis project Ga0153915, IMG submission 107003) | Freshwater wetland microbial communities from Ohio, USA - Open water 3 Core 3 Depth 3 metaG | ecosystem: Environmental > Aquatic > Freshwater > Wetlands | place: USA: Ohio, Lake Erie...
CGGGCCGTCCGAGCACGCCCAGTGCCGGGACCCGTTCGAAGAATGCGATGTCGTCCTCGATCGCCATGCTTCAACACCACGCCGCAACCGATGTCGCGGCTGTCTCCCTCGACGCGCCCCTTACGGGATCAGCTTATAGCCTCCGGATTCGGTCACCAGAATGGCCGGCGAGGCGGCGTCCTTCTTGCCTTCCTCGACGACGACGCGGAGGCGGAGCGGGACTGGCTCGCGTCCGGCGCGCGCTCTCTCGGGCGCTGCGCTGTCGCCGGTGGACTGGATCTCCTTCGCGAGGGGGCGCCGCTCTCCGAGCGACTCTCGGACCTCCTCCTCGCGACGCCCTGGATCGGAAGCGGCGTGCCGGCGCACGAGAGGCGTCCCCGCGCGGGAGCCGTCCGCTCGCCTCACGACGTGGCCCTCTGCAATCTCTTCGTCCGGCGCGACACCTTCGACGCGCTCGGTGGTTTCGACGAATGCCTGGGCTACATCTCCGAGGACACCGACTTCGTGCGGCGCGCGCTCGGCTCGGGAGCGCGCGTCGAGCTCGACGTGTCGGTCCGGGTACGGCACCGCCGCCGCCGGTTTCCGGACGAGTACCTGGCGCAGCGCTGGCGCTACCGGGTCAAGACCGGCCGGATGCTCCTGGAGAAACCCGGTCTCCACGCGCGGGGGAGGATCGCGGCATTCCTGGGTGCCGGGTTTCTGCTGACCGCGGCGGCCGCGCTCTTCGGTTCCACCGTCGTCAGGCCGGCGCTCCTTCTCTACGCGGCCGGGGCGTGGGTCTTCTCCTTCTCCATCTGGCGCCAGGATCCGATCCTCTTCCCGTTCGTGCCCTTTGCCTTTGCGCTGCACCACGCGGCTTACTTCGCGGGGCTTCTGACGGGAATCGCGCGAGGCGCGGCCGCCGTCCTGCGCGGGCCGCGTCCCCACCCCGCGCCGGCGCCGACGCGGAGCGATACGTGAGGAGCCTGGATCTCGCGGCGCACTGGCTGCGGGGGCGTGAAACGCTGCCGAGGTATCTCATCCTCGGGATGACGAATCTTTGCAACTCGAAGTGCGTGACCTGCTTCTACTGGGACCACCTGAACGTGAACCGGCACCTGGAGATGAGTCTCGAGGAGTACGACCGCGCGCTGGCAGACCTGCCGTCCCTTTATTCGATTGTCCTGACGGGCGGCGAGCCGACGTTGAACCGCGACCTGCCTGCGGTCACGCGCCTCCTCTACCGCCGGCACGACGCCTCCAACGTCACCATGCCGACCAATGCCCTGATCCCCGAGCAGGCCGAAACGGCCGTGGCGCTCGCGCTCGAGTCCCGCAAGGACGAACGGCAGACCTTCACCGTCGGCCTGTCCATGGATCACCTGGGGGAGCGGCACGACAGGATCCGCGGAGCTCCCGGGAATTTCGCGCGGCTCGCCGAGACCTACCGCCGGCTTGCGGCCTTGAAGCGCCGTGTGCGCGGGCTGACGCTCAACGTCCAGACGGTCCTCGCCTCCTTCAACCGGGACGACCTGCCGGAGATCACGGGCTGGGTCGCGCGGAACCTCCCCGAAATCGACTTCCACTCCTTCGAGCTGCTGCGCCCCCCCTTTCCCGATCCTTCGATCCGGCCGCTGACGGCCGGGGAATACGGCGAGGCGCTGAAGTTCCTCAGGCCCTACTGGGCGCGCTTCGATCGCTACCGGCCGGTCCTTCGGAATCTCAAGATCGCCGCGCGCGAAGCCGAGCTTCAGACTCTCGAAAAGCAGCGGATGCTCTTTCCGTGCTACGCCGGCACAATCTCGGGCGTCTTGAATCCCGAGGGGACGGTCTCCCTCTGCGAGGTGCAATGGGAAATCGGCAACATCCGCGACTTCGGCTATTCCTTCGCGAAGGCCTGGTTCTCGGAGAAAGCGAGAGAGATGCGGCGCCGAATCGCCCGGCGCGAGTGCTGGTGCACCCACTCCTGCTTCATGACCTCGAGCCTGCCCTTTTCGGTGAAGGGCCTGGCCCATCTGGCTTCAAACGCGGCCAGGGGCTGACGGGGCCGCCGAGCTCGGAGCTCTCGATCGTCCTTACGAGGTCCCCACCGTGAGGCGGTCCTCGACGCGCTGGACTCCGTCCGTGCCGCGGGCGACCTGGATCACCTGGGTCTTCTCCTCCGGCGTTCTGACCGTTCCGGAGAGCGTCACAACTCCCTGATGGGTGTCGACGTCCACTTTTGCTTCCGACGTCTCAGGCTGCAATTGAAGCTTTTCCTTGACGGCCTCCGTGATCGCGGTGTCGCTCGGCGTGCCCGCGGCCTCCGCCGGCGTGGCCGGCATCGCGGCGACAGCCGCGGAGACGGTCAGATTGTCCACGACGTCCACGACGCCCTCGACGCTGCGGGCGTCGGCGACGGCGTGTTCCTTGGAGGCGGCGTCCACGGCGCCCGAGAGCGTGACAACCCTGTTCTGGGTCGCCACCTGAATCTGCGAGGCGTTGACGTTGCGGTCCGTATCCAGTCTCGATTTGACCTTGGTCGTGATTCCCAGGTCGGACGCGCCGCAGGCGTTGGTGAAGATCGCGAGCGTCACGATGCCGACAACCGCGAACAGATTTCTCCGCATGGATCCTCCTTATCCGGTCGCCGGCGCGTCAGCCGCTTCGGTGGCGGCGCGTCTCGCGGCCTCAAATGGTTCTTTTGCAGCATTCATGCCGCCGGTCGCGTGCCGGCCAAAGAAACAGAGGGCGCCCTCGGGCGCCCTCTTCCGGATCGGCGGTTTTCCCGGAGCCGGACGCTAACCGCTTTGAAGGACCAGGTTGTCCTGGACGTCCTTGACGCCGCTGGTCTCGCGCGCGATCCGGACCGCAGTGTCCTTCTCGCTCTGGCTCTTGACCGGGCCCGACAGCGAGACGACGCCGTCCTTGGTGTCCACGTCGATCTTCAGGCCTCCGACGACGCTATCCGCCATGAGCTTTGACTTGACGGCTGCGGTGATGGTCGCGTCGTCAACGGTCTGGCCGAGCGTGCGCCCCGGCTCGCTGGCGGCCTGCGACGCCGTGACCGTCAGGTTGTCCACGACGTCGGCGACCCCTTCGGTCCCGCGGGCGAGCGCGACGGCCTGAGACTTCGCGGCCTCGTTGTCCACGTTTCCGGAGAGGGTCACGATCTTGTCTTTGGTATCCACATTGATCTGCGACGCCTTCACGGTGCTGTCGGCGGCGAGCTTGGTCTTGACCTTCACGGTGATCCCCGCGTCCGACTGCGAGCACGCGACCGCCAGCAGGAGCGCAGCGGCGGCGGCAAGAATCGCGAACGGTTTCGAGCTTCCTTTCGACATCAGAGTCCTCCTTACAGGCCTATGCCCGAGGGTCCTCTTTTGCATCTTTCGTGCCCCATCAGAGGGGCGTCGCAAGTCCTTTCTCCGCAATGTAAAGGCGGACAGCGATCCGGCCGCGCCGACGGCTCGGTGGGAGATCGGCGGCCTGCTAGGATGGAGGGCCATGGCGACAGACAGAAAGCAGGATCCGACGGTCCCGGCCGAGACCCGGCAGGGGAGGGAGCGCTGGGAGAAGACGGCGGCCGAGAGCTTCCGGGGCAAGCCGCCGTGGAAGTCCGACTTCACGACGGTCTCCGGCGCGCCGGTCGACCCGCTTGCGGGTCCCGACACGCTCGCCGGATTCGACCCCGAGCGCGACCTCGGCTGGCCGGGGGAGTACCCCTTCACGCGCGGCGTGCGGCCGACGATGTACCGGGGCAAGCTCTGGACGATGCGGCAGTTCGCCGGCTACGGCACGGCGAAGCAGACGAACGAGCGCTTTCACTACCTCCTCGACAAGGGCCAGACCGGCCTCTCGACGGCGTTCCATCTGCCGACGCTCTACGGCTACGACTCCGATCACGACATGGCCCGGGGCGAGGTCGGCAAGTGCGGAGTCGCGGTGGATTCCCTGCGCGACATGGAGGTCCTCTTCGACGGGATCGACCTCGGGCGCGTCACGACATCCATGACGATCAACTCGACCGCTCCGATCGCCCTCGCCATGTACCTGGCGGTCGCGGAGAAGCACGGCACGCCGTGGGAGAAGGTCGGCGGCACGCTCCAAAACGACATCCTGAAGGAGTACATCGCTCAGAAGGAGTACATCTTCCCGCCGCGCCCCTCCATGCGGTTGATCACCGATCAGTTCGCCTTCTGCATGAAGCGCGTTCCGAAGTGGAACACGATCTCGATCTCCGGCTACCACATTCGCGAGGCCGGCTCGACGGCCCTGCAGGAGCTCGCCTTCACGCTGCGCGATGGGGTCGAGTACGTCCAGTACGGGATCGAGTCGGGCCTGCCGGTGGACGAGTTCGCGCCTCGCCTCTCCTTCTTCTTCAACTCACACAATGATTTCTTCGAGGAGATCGCCAAGTTCCGCGCCGCGCGCCGGGTGTGGGCGAAGACGATGAGGGAACGTTTCCATGCCTCGGACCCGCGCTCCTGGATGTGCCGCTTCCACACCCAGACGGCCGGCTGCTCCCTGACGGCTCAGCAGCCCTACAACAACGTCGTCCGCACGGCCCTCCAGGCCCTCGCGGGAGTGCTCGGCGGGACGAACTCCCTCCACACGAACTCGCTCGACGAGACGCTGGCGCTGCCGACCGACTTCGCGGTGAAGCTCGCGCTGCGCACCCAGCAGATCATCGCGCTCGAGTCGGGGGTCGCCGGCACGATCGACCCGCTCGGAGGCTCCTATTTCGTCGAGGAGGCGACGACGAAGATGGAGCGCGGCTGCTTCGACTACTTCCGCCGCATCGACGCGCTCGGAGGGATGGTCGAGGCGATCGAGGCGGGCTTTCCGCAGCGCGAGATCATGGACGCCGCGTACGCCTATCAGCGCGCGCTCGACGCGAAGGAGAAGATCGTCGTCGGCGTCAACGAATTCGTGGAGAGCGAGGAGGAGCCGATCGAGACCCTGTACATCGACGAGGCGGTGGAGGAACAGCAGAAGAAGTCCGTCCGGGAGCTCCGGCGCTCGCGGGACGGCAAGGCCGTGTCGTCCTCCCTGGCCGCCCTCCGGCAGGCGTGCGCCGAGGGGAAGAACGTCATGCCGCCTTTGATCGACGCCGTCAAGACCTACGCGACCGTCGGCGAGATCTCCGACGTCATGCGCGAGGTCTTCGCCATCTACGAAGAGCCCGCCGTTTACTAGCAGGAGCGCTCGCCGCGGCGAGAGCTCGAGGGGTCGCGGTGGCAAATCCGCCAGGCCCGGGCGGCTCGGTCTGGCGGGCGCCTTCCGATCGCCTCGATTGAAGTCTTTCGCAAATGGCATCCGATCCCTGAGGCCCGGATTGAGAGCCCTCCTGTCCGCGGTCCTGGGACTGGGTCTTGCCGCAAGCCTGCCGGCGCAGTTCGTCTTGTTTCCCGTGTCGGACACGCCCACGGAGCCCGGCGGCGTCTCTTCCGGTCCGGACGGAAACATCTGGTTCACGGTGGGCAATCAGGTCGGCCGAATCACCGCCTCAGGCTCCGTTACGAAGTTCGACCTGCCGACCGCGAACGCGGGCCCCGGCGACATGGTCGCGGGACCGGATGGCAATCTGTGGTTTCTGGAAGGGACCGCAAGACAGGTGGGCCGCATCTCGCCGGCGGGCGTTCTCACGACATTCCAGATTCCCGGCGCGCAGTCGCCTCAGTGGATCACGGTCGGCCCGGACGCCGCCATCTGGCTTTCCGATTTCCTTCGAGGCTCGATTTATCGCGTGAGTCTGTCGGGCGATTTCACGGAATTTCCGATTCCCTCCGGCAGCCCGCAGGGCCTCGCCGGCGGGTCCGACGGCAACCTCTGGTTCATCAACTTCTCTGACCGTCCGAACCAGATCGGACGAATGACGCCTTCCGGCGCCCTGACGTCTTTTTCCCGGCCATCCGGCTCGTTCGGGTGGAGTTGTGCACACGGCCCCGACGGCAACGTCTGGTATACGGTCGGCGCTCGGATCTTCGGCCGTGTGACGCCATCCGGGACGATCACCGAGTTCCCGTTCATTGGAGACCGGGGGCACATGGCAACCTCGATCACCGTGGGGCCGGACGGCAACCTCTGGATGCCGGTCGACGAGTCGTTCGTCTGCATCGAGCCGTGCACGCCTCTCCAAGACAGGGACGCTGTGCTGCGGGTCTCCCCCGGCGGCGCGCAGACCCGGTATGAGCTGACCGAGGATCTCCAGATCTCCGATTCGTCGAAGATCACCGCCGGGCAGGATGGTTCCCTGTGGTTCACGGCCCGCCGCGGGCTCGTCCGGTTCTTTCCGGGCGCGCTTGTGCAGCCGACCAGCGTCCCCATGATCGGCGGCTTCGCTCGAGTCGCTCTTCTGACGCTGCTGGCGCTCGCCGGATTCCTGGCGCTGCGCCGCTAGATACGGTTCGGAAGACAGACCGCAAAATTCCTGGGATTCGCGCAAATCCGATCGGGCAAAGGGTCGGGCTCCTGTCGCTAGCCGACTTAACCTATTGAAAAGACGGCTTCCGCAGGATCTGAGCTTTCTCCCATCTGATTCCCCTGCCTGGAGCGATTAGAGACTAGAGAGGGTGAATGTGACACCTGGCTCGGGTCCGAGGTGGGACTGGAGGTCTCGAGTCGAAGCGTCAGGGCCCGTGCCTCCCTGCTCAGTCGCCGGCCGGCCCTGGATGAGATGTTCCCGGTTAACCTCTCGTGGGGTCAGAGCCTCAGCCCGGCACTGCGTCCGACGGTTGTGCGGTCGCTAATGCAAACGATTTCAGACGGACCGAGACGTTTCAGTGCGGCGCAAAACCGGGACCCCCCGGTGGGGCGATAAAGGCCAAGAACCTCAACTCGTCAAAGAGCGAACGAAGTCTGAAATCCCGGCCGAACTTCTCACAAAGGAAGAAGCATGAAAAACAGCCTGATCTGGCTGAATCACTTGGCCATGTGGATACTCGTGTCCGTGATGATTCTCACGACACAAGATTTAGCTCAAGCACAAAACATCGGTGTGGCGATAGCCAAGACCTGTCCCGGCCCAGCTCCGGTGCCGCCTGGCACCGCGTTCCAGTGCACATTCGCTGTTCAAAACCAGGACCCAAACAATAACGTCATCGACCTCGCCGTCACGGATACGGTTCCTTTTCCAGGCGGTAGCCCTTTCCTCGTCGCCTGTAAACAGGGAGGGTTCGCTGTAACTACGCTCGGGCCGTTGGGCACCGCGACGGACACCTGCACGGGCGCCGTGGATGAGACTGCGCCTGCCTGTGGCGAGACCGACGTTCACTTCTTCGATAAAATCGACGTCACTGGCTTGGACGTGAATTTCGGTGGTACGCCGGTCCCAATTTCCGGTAGCGTCGTGAATAATGTTTTGGTCACCGCCTGCTGTCGGCCGGGGCCGGGATTCATCTTCTGCCTCATAAGGAACATCCTGCTGATCAAGGATGAGATCATTCTCTTGCCTGGCGAGCTTTTCCCCGCGCCGGGCAATCGTCAGGCACTCCTCAGCGGGTTGGATACTGCCGTGCACAAGGTCGAGGACCAGAAGTTTGAAGACGCCAGCCATATTCTGGGCGATCTGCGCAAGCATTTGGATGGCTGCGCGTCCGCCGACGGCACTCCCGACAGTAATGACTGGATTAACAGCTGCGGGGCACAGACACGGATCCGATCGCTGATCGACGAGCTCATCGCTGAGATCGCGGCAATCTAGCGCGTGTTCCGGCGGAAGACTCGTCAAACCAAGAGGTTAGTCAGGAGAGAAACCCCGCAAGCGGCCGCCAGTAGGATGTGCCCGGCCGCTGATCCTGCACCGGAGGGCTGGGTATTGGTGCGAAAGGAGGGACTCGAACCCTCACGGTGTTACCCACAGGTTCCTGAAACCTGCGCGTCTACCAGTTCCGCCACTTTCGCGGGGAGGGGCAGGATAGCCGGTCGCTTTACCTTGGTCAAGGAATGGTGCGAAAGGGGGGAGTCGCGCCGGCCCCCGCTTCGCGGAGGGCGCCCTGCCGGTCGCCGGCCGGCGCCGCCCTCACGGTGTTACCCACAGGCCAGATGATCTGGCGTGGGAGACCCCCGTGCCCCCCGCTGCGCGTCTACCAGTTCCGCCACTTTCGCCGGGACGGGCAGGATGGCCGGTCGGCTTGACCGTGGTCAAGGAATGGTACGAAAGGAGGGACTCGCGCCGAGCGGTCAGGGGCGCTTTGCGCGTGCCTCGTCGAGAAAGCGCGCGAGCGCGGCCTGCCCGCGGTAACCCTCGAACCTTGCGATCTGGCGCCCGTCGCTGTCGGCGACGATGAGCACCGGGAACCCGGCGACCGAATAGCGCCGCTCGAGCTCCTCGACCGCGCGAGGATTCCTGCCCTCTTCCCGCGCGCGGTCCATCACGCGGACCGGCAGGAAAGAACCGTTGACCGTCGCCGCGATCCTGGAATCGCCCCAGCCTTCCGAGTCGAGCCGGCGGCAGGGAGGGCACCAGGCGGCCGTGAAGTCGTAGAGAACGAGCTTGCCGGCGGCGCGCGCGGCGGCCCCCGCCGTCTCGAGCGCTTGCCAGTCAACGAAAGCCGACACGGCGCCCTTCTTCTCGGGAGCGGTGACCGGGATGAACGCCTTCTTCTCCGTTTCGGCGGGGGCTGGCTCGCCGTGCCGGACATCTGCATCGGTGATCTTCATGCGAGCCTTCGGCCGGTCGCGAGAGAGTCTGGCCGCCTGCGCGGGATTCTGCGGCGCGGCCGCGACGGCAGCCGCGTCGGGCCGGCCGGCGGCTCGAGAGGCCTTCGCCGCCGCCGTCGCTTTCACGTCGATCTCCGAGACGGGCACCGAGAACAGCGTTCCGTCCACGCGCGTCAGAAGCGCCGCACTGCCGCGCTGTTCCCAGGGTCCCTTCAGCTCGATCAAGACGCCGCCCTTGAGCACGACGACGTCGCCAGCAAAGCTGAGCAGGGCCGCGCCGAACAGCAGAAGAACCGCCCCGGCCAATCTCGCCGTTTTCACTGGCTCCTTCCGGTCCGGTTGAATGTCTTCAAACTGGATGGCATCTTCAGCTGGTGAAACTGGACCCCGACATTATGCGTGAAAGGGCCGCGCGCTCAACGGGAGGTTCTGGGTCTTCTGAGGGGGCCTTTCCGACGTCGAATACACGGTCACCGTGACCGACACGCAGACGGGGGCGGTCAGGACCTACTTCAACTCCTCCGGGACGGTTGCGAGCGTCTCGGACACGTCGGCGTTCTGATGTCCTGAATCGCAAGTCACAAACAAATACCCTCGTCATTCTGGGTCCCGGCCGACGTCGAGAAGACGCTTCGGAGCAAGACGGCAACCCTCGACGGCATCGGAAGGTCATCACTGCGACGAGATCGATGCAGTTGATGCAAACGGATCGCGCGACGAGGGCGGCCCCCGTGGTTTTAAGCTAGTCAGGATTCTGTGTTTCGTCGCCTGCCCCGTCTCACGGTCGCCGCGCGATCTGATGTCGCAGGCGCGCGAGAGCCGGAAGAGTCGCGCGCACGAGGGATTGACGGAAGCCCGCGGGCCCGTCCGCCGGCCGGTTCCGGGCCGCAATGTAGACTCCGCGCGTGTTGCCGCGTGAGTCGGAGATCCTCGAGCGCCTTCGGCAGAAGGGCTCACGGATTCTCTCCTTGAAGGATCTGGCCCGTTTCTTCCACGTGAACGAGGAGGAGGAAGAGGCCTTCCGGGAGCGCCTGGAGGCCCTGGAGCGCAAGGGACAGGTCGCGCGGGTGCGGGGGGAGAAGTACTCGGCGATCGAGTTCTCGAACCTCATTGCCGGGCGCCTGACGGTCCGGCCCGAGGGATACGGCTTCGTCCTCGTCGAAGGGGGCGAGGACCTCTTCGTGCCCCGATCCGGGATGCACGGCGCGATGGACGGGGACACGGTGCAGGCCCGGGAGGAGCGCACACGCGCGGCGGGGCGCCGCCGCGAGCCGGAGAAGATCTCGGGAACCGTCGTCAAGATCCTCGAGCGCGCGCGGGAGCGCGTCGTCGGCCGGTTCGAGTCGCACGAGGGCAAGGGCGCCGTCCTTCCTCACGATCCGAGGATCGACGCGGTCATCCGGATCGCCGAAGGAAAGACCCACGGCGCCCGCGACGGAGAGATCGTCGACACGCGGCTGACTTCCTTTCCCGACGCGCGGCGGATCGCGCACGGGGTGGTCGAGGAGCGGATCGGGTTCCTGGGGGAGCCGGGAGTGGACATCGAGATCGTGCTTCGGTCTTATGGTCTCCCCCCGCGTTTCCCCAAGCCCGTGGTCGAGGAGTCCGAGGCCTTCCCGGAAGAAGTCCCCGAGGACGACCTGCTCGGGCGCCGGGACTTCCGGGACCACCGCGTCGTCACCATCGACGGGGAGACCGCCAAGGACTTCGACGACGCCGTGGAGGTCGAGCGCACGGCGCACGGTTTCCGGCTCGGCGTCCACATCGCCGACGTCTCGCACTATGTCGCGGAGAAGACCGCGCTGGACGACGAAGCGCTCTCGCGCGGGACCTCCGTCTATTTCCCCGGGCGCGTCCTGCCGATGCTGCCGGAGCGCCTTTCCAACGGCCTCTGTTCCCTGAATCCTCGCGTGGACCGGCTCGTGCTGTCCGCGGTCCTGGAGACGGACGGGAAGGGGCGGGTGATCAAGTCCGAGTTCGTCAAGGGAGTGATCCGGAGCGCCCACCGCATGACATATACCGAGGTTGCGCGGCTTCTCGAAACGACGCCGACGGCCGCCGACCGGAGCCGATATGGCCCGCTTCTCGAGGACTTCCGGGCGATGGCGGAGCTCGCGGCGATCCTGCGCAGGAGACGCGAGGCCCGCGGCTCGATCGATTTCGACCTGCCCGATGCCGACGTCGTCTTAGACGACGAAGGACTGGTCGTCGGGATCGTCCCGGAGTCCCGCAACGTCGCCCATCGCCTGATCGAGGAGTTCATGCTCGCCGCCAACGAGGCGGTGGCGAAGAAGCTCCTCTTCTCCAAGCAGCCGGCCATCTATCGCGTGCACGACCGGCCGGACCCCGACAGGCTCGTGGACCTGCGTGAGGTGCTCGAGAGCTTCGGCTATGAGTTGAAAGGCGACCTGGAGGAAGTTCCGCCGGCCGCTTTCCAGAGGATCCTGAGAGAAGTCCACGGTAAGCCGGAGGAACGCCTCCTCTCGGACCTGCTCCTGCGCGCGCAGCGCAAGGCGCTTTACAGCGAGGAGTGCCGGGGCCATTACGCGCTCGCCGCCCCGCACTATTGTCACTTCACTTCTCCGATCCGACGCTACCCCGACCTCGTCGTCCACCGGCAGTTGACGAGGCTCCTCGAGGAGGGGCGTCCGGTCGCCGCGAAGGACTTCGAGGCGGTCAACGAGCGCCTGGCCGAGGTCGCCTCGCTCTGCTCCGAGCGGGAGCGGCGGGCCGAGCAGGCGGAGAGAGAGAGCCTGCTCTGGAAGAAGATCGTCTTCATGAAGGACAAGGTGGGCCGGGAGTTCGACGCCTTCGTGACCGGTGTGGCATCATTCGGGCTCTTCGTCATGCTCAGAGACTTTTTCGTCGAAGGGCTCGTGCCCGTCTCCGCGCTCGGCTCGGACTTCTTCGTGTACGAACAGAAGCAGCATCGCCTGCGGGGGCGCTCGAGCGGAAAGGCCTACCGGCTCGGAGACACCCTTCGGGTGCGTCTCGCCGCGATCGACGAGGTTCGCCGCCGGCTCGATTTTCGGCTTCCAGAGTCGGCCGGGCGGGCCGCCGAGCTCAGCCGGCGCCCGAGGAGGCTCTCGCGATGAAGAGGAACGCGGCGGACCGTCCTGCTCCGAAGGCGCTTGCGAGCTCGAGAAGCGGAACCTTCGCTGCGCTCAGGAAGGCAGCCGGAGCGCTCCTCTCGACAGCGGTCCTCGTCGGCTGCGGAGAGAAGGGGAGGCCGGAGCCCGGCGTCCAGATGGCGGTCTCGCACGAGAGGGAGGCGGCGTCCGCGGAGAGTGCCGGGACCGGCGCGCCGAAGGCGCCCACGCGCCTTGTCGTGCCGCCGGAGGTCGAGCAGACCTATTCGGCGATCCGCCTGTCCTGGAAAGACTCCGGCAGCGGCAAGGAGGGCTCTCTCGACGTCCCGCTCGGCGGCTCGGCTCCTCTTCCCGGCTCGGATCTGGAGGTTCGCGCGGACGCTTTCCTGCCCGCCTTCACCATGTCGGGCGAGGAGATCACGACTCAGGGCGTCGAGCCGAACAATCCCGCGGCCAGAATCACGGTCGCCGAGAAGGGGAAGGAGATCTTCGGCGGGTGGATCTTCACGAACTTCCCCGACGTCCATCCCTTCCAGCACCCCCGAATCTCCCTGCATCTGGCCGGAGGGGTGCGCCGCGCGTCCGCGTAGCGGGTCGATGAGTCCGGCGGCGCCCTCACCCTCCGCCCTAAACCGGGGGGGAAAGGAAGGCGCCTGATGCGCGAGTTCACTGTCGTCATCGCGGGGCGGCCCAACGTAGGAAAGTCCGCGCTGTTCAACCGCCTGCTCGGACGGCGTCGATCGCTCGTGCACGACCTGCCAGGGATGACCCGCGACGTTCTCGAGGTCCAGGCCCGCCTCCCCGACGGCCGGGGCTACCGCCTCGTGGATACGGGGGGCTTCGATCCGGAGGGGAAGGAGGCGATCCCGAAGGCGGTCCGCGAGAAGGCCCTCGCGGCGATCCGGAAGGCCGACCTCGTCGTGCTCGTGATGGACGCATCGGCCGGCGTGCTGCCGGGCGACCGGGCCGCGGCGCGCGCCGCCCGGCAGGCCGGCGCCGACACGATCGTCGCCGCCAACAAGATTGACCGCAAGGAGGGGAGCGAAGGGGAGGTCGAGGCGTTCGAGCTCGGTTTCTCCGAGGTGTACGGCGTCTCCGCAGAGCACGCGATCGGCGTGGACGAGATCCGGGACGCGATCGGGGCGCGCATTTCCAGTTCCGCCTTCGCGGAATCGTCGAAGGAGCGGGCGGAGGACCGCTCGGCAGACGGGACGTCGGAGATCGCCCTGGCGGTCGTCGGGCGGCCCAACGTGGGTAAGTCGTCGCTCGTCAACGCGCTTCTCGGCGAGGAGCGCGCGATCGTGTCGGAGGTCCCCGGGACCACGCGCGACGCGTCGGATGTCGTCCTGGAGCGCGGCGGCCGGCGATTCCGACTGGTGGACACGGCGGGCATCCGGAGGAAGGCGCGGACCGAGCGCGGGCCCGAGGTGCTCTCCGTCGTGTCGGCGCGAAAGCGAATCGAGGAATCCGACGTTGCTCTCCTGGTGCTGGACGCGAACGAGGCCATGGCGGCACAGGACGCGGCAGTGGCCTCCATGGCCTGGGAGGCCGGCAAGGGCCTCGTGATCGTCGCCAACAAGTGGGATCTTGCGGGGCGCCCCGGCGAGGCGGCGGCCAAGGAGTTTCGGAGCGACGTCGCCGAACGTCTCCCTTTCGCGGCGCAGGCCCCGCTGCTCCTCGCCTCCGCCCGGACCGGGCGAGGGATTTCCCGGGTGCTCGAGACGGCCGCGCGCGTGGCCGAGAACCGGCGGCGGCGGATCTCGACGGGCGAATTGAACCGCGTCCTCGGCCGGGCGCTGCGCGACAAACCTCCCCGGACAGCGTCCGGAGGAAGGCTCAAGGTTTTCTACGTGGCGCAGACGGGCGCGGGGCCTCCGACCTTCACGCTCGTGGCCAATCGCGAGGAAGCGCTCCACTTCTCCGAAAGCCGGCGCGTCGAGAACATCTTGAGGAGCGCCGCGGACTTCGCCGGCAGCCCGGTTCGGATCTCCGTCCGGGAGCGGTCTCGGGCGCCGAAGTCCAGGGCTGGAGGCTCAGGTTCCAGAGTCCGGAGTCCGAAATCCAGGGGCCACGGGTCCAGAGGCGCTGCTCCAAAGTCATAGGTCCAAATTCGGGGGTCCGGGGTAGAGTATTTCCGTGGCCAAGCCGGAACAGGAGTTCTACAAGCCGGCGGAGGCATGCCGGATCGCCGAGGTCGCTCCCTACGTCCTCCGGTACTGGGAAACGGAGTTCCCCGCTCTGTCGGAGGGGAAGGAGAAGGGAGCCGCAAAGCTCTATTCCTCCCGCGACGTCAAGATCATCGCGCGCATCCGGGAGCTGCTCTACGACGAGGGGTTCACCGTCGCCGGCGCCAAGAAGCGGCTCGAAGCGGAGATCGCCGAAGGACGGTTCGACGATGGCCTGAAGCCGGCGCCGCCCCCCTCCGAGCAAAAGGCAGCCGCGAAGGCGCCGCCGCCGCGGCCTTCCCAGGGTGTCGGGCCGGACCTCGCCGAGCCCGCCTTTCTCTCCGAAGCCGCGACGGCTGCGAAGTCCGCCGCGCCATCTTCCGCCTCCGATCTCTCCGACCGCAAGCGCGTCGTCCGGGAGCTCAAGGAGATCGTCAAGATCCTCGACCGCGGCAAGAAGAAGTAGTTATACCAAATCTGACATACCACGATGCGAGTCAGAGGGTCGAGAGGCCTGCCGCCAGCGTGGGGTACTCCAGCTTCGGAATCAGCTCCATACGGGCCCGCCGGGTGTCGCCCCAGTGCGAGACACGTCCGATGCGGATGAAGTCGCGGGTCAGCGGAGACGGCCTTCTCGCAATCATCGCCAGCCACTCGCAGAGGGTGGCTGCGGCGTAAACCAGCCAGAGCGGTACGCGGACCGGCTTCGCGTACCCCCAGACGCGGCAGGCCTCGTCCAGGAAGTGCTGCAGCGTGACAGGTTGCTCGTCCGCGACGTGGTAGATGCCCCGGACGGAAGGGTTGAAGATCGCGGCCGCCGTCGCGTTCAAGTAGTCGACCGTAGAAACGAGTTGCATCCACGTGGGCTGCCGCCAAACGCACAGAAGGTGCCGCTTTGCCAGCCAGCGGGCCGCGTCGATCATCAGGATCCCGCGCCCGTAGACCATGCCCAGTCGGAGCACAACCGGGGTCGTGGATATCCCTTCCGTGCGCTCCAGGAGAAGCCGCTCCTCCTCGAGGCGCGTCCGGGCGTGGACGGAGACGGGCTGCCGATCGAGGCGACCGGTCGCGGGCTGCTCGACGGAAGTTGGCCCCTCGACGTGCGGAAATGAAATCAAGATCACTCTCTTTACGCGCGCTTCCAGAGCGGCGTCGAGAAGGTTGGCGAACCAGCGGGTGTTGGTCTCCGGGAGGAAGCGCTCCGGACGGGGAGCGAACAGGACTCCCGCGAAGTGAACGACGACGTCGGCTCCGTCCACGGCCGCCGAAAGGGTCCCCGGATTACCGAGATTGGCCTGCACGGGCGTCACCCGGGGGGCTCGAGCAATATCCTCGGGCAGCGGCCTGCGGTGGTGCATCAGACGAAGGTGCTGTCCAAACGGGATGAGGTGGCGGGCCAGCAGGCTTCCGAGGTTGCCGGCGGCGCCGGTGATCAGAATCGTTCGGGCCGGATCGCCTACCTCTTCACCGGCCCGAGGTATTTGTCCAGCCATTCGAGGCTCTCCCGAATGAAGTCCTTGCGCGGCACGGCGTGGCCGGTCTCGTAGATGACATGCCGCTTGTCCTTCTCGGGCGTTCCGAGAAGCCGAAAGAGCGGCAGCTGCGAGGACTCGACCGGAAAGAAGTGGTCGTACCGGCCGTTGAGCATGAGCACGGGCATCCTCACGCGGGTCACGAAGTTGATGGCGTCGGCCTCGGGCAGCGCCTGCTGGAACTCGAGGCCCCCGGATTCAAGAACAGCGGTCTTGAAGCGGTTCTCCACGGCGAGCACCACGGGCGCGACGGCGCCCCCCCAGCTCAGGCCGACGTAGGCGAGGCTGCCCCGGTCGATGTCTTTTCGAGTCTCGAGATAGTCAATCGACCGGCCGACGTCCTTCGACCAGGCGATGACATGGTCGCGCCAGAACGCCGTGGGCTCCGGGTAGTCCGACTTCAGATCGTCCCGCCGCTCGAAGGTGCTCTTGTAGATCGGAGCGATGAGAGCCCGACCGCTCTTCGGAATGAAGTCGGCATAGGTGGAGAGACTGAACCTGTCCGTGTGGATGGCGCCCGAGCCCGGGAAGTAGACGACCGCCTGGTAGGGAGGGACGGCGTTCTTGGGAAGAAACAGGTAGGCGATGACGCGCTCGCCTCCGTAAGCCGCGTTGAAGCTCACCTTCTCCCGTGTCCAGTCCTCGGTGGTTTCCGTGGCTTCGACCTTCGCGGCCAGGTCGCTCCTGTCGTACGCGTAGAGGCTCTTGTAAGCGGCGAAGACCTCGTCGGAGACCGGTTTCTCCCTGAAGAAATCCCGGAAGGGCGCCTCGACGCGCGCAGCCGCGGCCGCGGGGGGAGGCGAGGGGAGCTTGACGCACCGGAATCCGTAATTCGCCCGGCGATCCCACGGCGACTGCGCGTCCTGGTCAATGAACATGTAGGTCGGCTCCCCAAAGCCCCCTCCCAGGATGAATCGCTTTCCGCCTCCGCTCTCGTTCCAGCACCACTCCTTCACGTTGCCGGCCATGTCGGTCGTGCCGAAGCCGCTCCAGGCGCCGTCGCCCCCCACGCCAACTGTCCCCGCGCCGCCGAAGTTGCTCCCGGGCACGATGAGCATGCTGGCCTGCGTCTGCGCGGCCTCGTTCCAGTGGTAGATGGTCGGAAGGCTCTTGCCCGCGAATCGGGCGTACGCCGCGGCCTCGTACCAGCTCACGCCCGCGACGGGATGCCTCTCCTGCCCCTTCGGATAGCTGCCCAGCTCCCAGGTGGCCGGGCCGGGCTGCCCCGTGGCGTCGCGCAAACGCGCCATGGCCTCTCCCCACGAAAGCGTCCGACCGCTCGCGACGAACGGCTGCTTCCAGAAGTCGGGCTTCTGGTAGCCCCCGGCCTCGACGAACCTCTTGTATTGCTCGTTGGTCACCTCGTGCTGATCGATCCAGAAGTCGTCGAGCGGCACCTCGGGGAGGTGGTCGAGTCCGGGGATCGCGAGGCCGATTTTCCCGCCGGCCACCCGCACCATTCCGGGGGGAGCGCTCCCGGCCTGGTCGAGCCGGCACGAGACGTCCCTTCCAAACGCGTAGGCCCAGGTCGGCGCGATCCGGTAGGAGGTCTCGTAACCCGGCTTTACGATTCGCCAGTAGTAGAACCCTTTGGGCACGCGGACCTTCTGGAGCGGCGTCTTCCCGAGGCTCTGCCAGACACCGGGATTCCCGCGGTAGGGCCGGTAGAAGGCTTCGGCGCCGGGCGGCGCGCTCTCGACGGAGACCTCCATGGTCGATTCCGTCCAGAGCTTCGCGAGCGCCGGGTCCTGCGGGAGCACGAGACGGGCCTGCCGGGCGAGCGCGGCGGCCCTGGCGAAGTCCTCCGCGGCCACCAGCCGGGCGATTTCGGGCGCGGCGGTCTCGCGGGCCCATGTCGCGCGTGAAGCGCGGTACCAGAACCAGCCGCCGAGCGCCGCGACACCGAGGCCGACGACCGCGGCGAGGACGATGGCCTTCTTCGAAAGGCGCTCTCCGCGCGCAGGGGCAAAGGAGGCCTCGATCTGCCCGAGCTCGGCCTTCAGCTCCTCGGCGCTCGCGAACCGCCGGGCGGGATCCTTCTCCAGCAGCCTCAGGATCACGGCCTTCAATCGTTCCGGCGCCGCGACGTCCGAGAGCGGCCGAGGCGGAGAGTGCAGGATGGCGTCCGCGATCGCGACGGCCGTTCCGCCGCCAAAGGGCAGGCGACCCGTCAGCATCTCGTACATCACCACGCCGAGCGAGAAGAGATCGCTGCGCGCGTCGAGAGGCTTGCCGAGAAGCTGCTCGGGCGACATGGACGTCAGCGTCCCTACGGCCATCCCCTCGCGCGTCAGCTCCGGCGCCGCCTCGCCGGTCATCGGCCCCGGCGCCAGCCTCTTGGCAAGCCCGAAGTCGAGGACCTTCACCTGGTTCTGGGGCGTCACGACGATGTTGCCGCTCTTGATGTCTCGGTGGAGGATCCCCGCCCGGTGCGCCTCCGCGAGCGCCGCCGCGACCTGCCGCGCGAACGCCACCACGTGCGGCGGCGACAGCGGATGGCCCGAGACAACTTCGTGAAGCGTGCGCCCCTCGACCAGCTCCATGACGATCAGGTGCCGACCCCCCGCCTCCACCAGGTCGTGAACCGTGCAGATGTTGGGGTGGTTCAGGGCGGACGCGGCCATCGCCTCGCGGCGGAACCGCTCCCGCCGGCCGACGTCCTGCGCGAAATCCTCGGGCAGCACCTTGACCGCAACCATCCGCTCCAGACGCGCGTCACGCGCCTTGTAGACCTCGCCGAATCCTCCCGCGCCGAGGAGCTCCTGGATCTCGAATTGAGCGAGAGTCGTCCCGAACCCGATCGACGCCGCGGCCGTTCCGAGCGGGCCGGACCCGGGGGGCGGCGTGGCAACCGTGAGCTCCCCGGACAGTCTCGAGCTTTTGACCGTCTCCCCGCCGGCACCCCGCGGTTTTACCGAGTCATCACCGCCGAGACCCATCCGTCGGGTTCCTCCCGTTTTGTGTTGATTCTACGTCCCGAAATAGAGCGGCTCGTCCGGCGGGAGATCAGGGAGTCGTTCTCCCTGCCGCCCAGGCCTGCCGCGCTCCGGGCGGCAATGCGTTCATGCGCCTGGCGAAGAGAGTGATCTGCCACATCTCCCGGTCCGAGAGGGTCGGGCGGAAGGACGGCATCCCGGTGAAGCGAATGCCGTGGGCGATCTTCCAGTAGATCGTCCCCTCGGGATCGTCCTCGACGCCGTGCTTGGCGAGTTGCGGCGCGTCGGGGGTCAGGCCTCTGGCGATAGCGGAAGGGGAGCCCTCGGGACCCCCATGGCAGATCTGGCAATGCGCCACATAGAGGGCGATGCCCGCCGCAAGGTTGTCGTCGGTCGAAGGCAGCGGGCTCTTCAGGCCCCGCGCCTCCCGGGCGATTGCCGCCCGCAGCGACTTCTTCGCGGCCCACCTCTCGAGGGCTCCGGGCTTCACGTCCTGTCCCGCTGGCAGCGCTCCGCTCGCGACGAAAAAGTAACCGCCGCCGACCGCGACGGCGATCGCGACGACGATCCCCAGAATGAACCCCTTCAACACGGCCGACCTCCTCGAAAGGACCGCACCGTAACCGAATCGCCGCATTCGATCAACGATTCGCTTGCGGGCGTCTTCCGCCCAGGCCGAGGCCGCCCGACCGGTGTTGTCAGAAGCCCGACTACGGCTGGTACGACCCGTCGCCCGGCCGTGGACCGCCTCTGCGCCGAGGGGCGCGAATCCCGGTTAGTAGTTGCAACTGCCGAGCGGATGCCACTCTATGCTCTGGAAGCAGTGAGCGAGAGCCGCCTGAGCGACGAGCGAGGCGCTGAGGCATCGGATGAAGATTCCGCCCTCAAGGACGTCATCCGATTCTGCTTTATGCTGAGCGGCAACTCGATTATAGACTCCTGTCTCGGATTACAGCTCAAACTGAAGGAGGAATGATGGCAAGGCGCCGCAGGCAATCTCTGGCCCTATCGGGAAAGCACGCTCGACAGGCTCTGGCGATTCTCATTCAGGAGGGCAAGCTCGCCGCGGACGAGGTGAAGAAGGCTCTGCAACGGCGTGATCGTCTTATTCGGGCGTTGCGGGCGAGCCTCGAGGCGCTGGGCGAGGGAATCGGAAAAGCGGGGAGGCGAGTGGCGAAGCAGCCCTTTCCCTTGCTGGGCAAGACCGCCGGGAGAACGAAGTCGCGGCCGGCGAAAAGGGCCAGGCCGAGGATTTCGGCTGCGACGCGAAAGAAGTACCAGCAACAGGGCCGCTACATGGCGGCCGTCCGGCGCCTCCCGAAATCCGCCCGAGCGAAGGTCAAGGCGATCCGGGAGAAGTCAGGAGTGACGGCGGCGATTGCGGCGGCGAAGCGGATGGCCTAGATAGGTGCCGAGTCCCGCGTCTTGTCCGGGTGCGCTGGCGCTCGGGCCTGGCGGGGGCGCGCCGCCGTAGTCGTAGCTACCACCGGAAGAAGCGGTAACCGGGGCCCAAGGGTTGGCACTGCATGAGAGAGGAGACACGGTAAACAGTCTCGGAAGAACGTCAGCCCACGAGGAGGAATGGGAATGAAAAGGATGCTTGGATTGCCATTGGGAATGATCCTGATAGCGGCTTGCGCTATGGCGCAGTCGAAGAGTGAGTTTCTGGGGGAATATTACAAGAATCTCAAGCCCGGGCCGACAGGCGGAGCGAAGTGGCGCTGGGTGAAGCCCGGGGTTGACTTCACCAAATACAAGAGATTCATGGTCGATTATGTGCTTTTCGCCCTGGCCGCCGATTCGGAGTCCAAGATAATCAACGGGGACGAGATGAAAAAACTGGGCGATGCCAGTACCCTTGCCATCATCGACGCCCTGAAGGATAAATACCCGATCGTGGGCGAGCCCGGCCCGGACGTCTTACGATTCCGCTTCGCGATTGTCGACCTGAAGCAGAGCCGCCCCGCCCAAAGCGCGATCACTTCCGTTGTTCCGGTCGGATTAGGCATCAGCCTTCTCAAGAAAGGAGCCACGGATTCATGGAGCGGTTCGGGATCGACGACCTGCCAGTTCATGGTGCTCGATTCCACGACCAATGAAGTGATGGTCGTCGCGGAAGATGATTATAAGGCCGGATTTACAGAGAGGTTCAGTAAATGGGGGTCAGCGGAAGAGGCATTCAAGTATTGGGGAAAGCGAATCCGGAAAATCATGGACGAGGGCATATTCCCGGGGAAATAAGCGAAAGGCCCGCGCTCCGGCTGACAGGACGTAGAAGGGGCAGGGGTCAAAACCCCGAGAAACTCGGAGAACTTTTCAGATGCGGCCAGGGTGCAGCAGACTACGCAACAGGCGACTCTCCGCGCCGCGCTCCGATCGAGTCTCCACCGACTGACAAGGGAACCCGGAAAGAACCGGAACGCACCAAAGAACCTTTGACAAGAGAGTTGCCCTTGGCCGGGAACTGAGGCGCCCAACCAAGAATCCAGGTCGTTTTCCTCGGGATTCCTCAATGAAGGAACGTGCCTGCGCCAAACCGAGTCGGACGGCGGTGATGGTGATCTCAGCAGTTCTCGACACGACTCGGTGCGACGCTTGTCGCCGTTCGGACGTACCATTTGACCGATGCGAATGACGGCCAGCTCCCTGCTGCTCCTTTCCGCTCTTGCGTGCGCCGGCCCCCCTCCCAGAGTGGCCAGCGCTCCCCCGGCGGCCCTTCCGCCCACGCCGCCGGTAGCGCGGACGGTGAATGTCACCGAGAACATATTCGCTATGAACGTCTCGGATCCCTACCGCTGGATGGAAGGCAACGAGAACGCCGAGCTGACCTCGTGGCTGCGAGCGCAGGGAGCCTATACGTCGGCCTGGCTCGCCCGCATCCCCGCTCGCGACGCGATGCTTCGCCGCGTCCGCGAGCTCGGCCTCGGCACGAGTACCTCCTCCGGCGTGCAACTGGCCGGCTCGCGGATGTTCTATCGGCACATCGAAGCCGGCCAGCAACTGCCAAAGCTCATGGTCCGTGAGGCGAACTCGCCCGAGCGCCTCCTCGTCGATCCGGCGACTCTCGGAAGCGGCGGGAGTCACGCGTCGCTGAATGCGTCTGCGCCGTCGCCCGATGGCGCCCTCGTCGCTTACGATCTTGGCCTCGGAGGCGGCGAGGTCTCGTCCATCCACGTCATCGACGTGGTGAGCGGCAAAGAGCTTCCCGACGCCGTCGACCGCGTCTGGGGCGAGTCCCCCGCGTCGTGGCTTCCCGACCGGAGCGGCTTCTTCTACTCGCAGATGGCCCCCCCCGTCAAAGACGTCGATCCCATGCTCAATATGACCGTTCGGCTTCACATCCTCGGCCAGCCGGCGGCGAACGATCGCGTGATCCTCACCGGAACCTCATCGGCCATGCCGCTC
>Ga0153915_10001454_pt1 | contig 21737 bp, 14 predicted proteins | sample Opewatmetagenome_2_FD_107003 | JGI IMG/M metagenome (GOLD analysis project Ga0153915, IMG submission 107003) | Freshwater wetland microbial communities from Ohio, USA - Open water 3 Core 3 Depth 3 metaG | ecosystem: Environmental > Aquatic > Freshwater > Wetlands | place: USA: Ohio, Lake Erie...
AAATGCTTAATGCCCTGGCGATGGAGCCCGATAATCCCATGGTCAATGCCTGGGTGGGTTTTATCTATCTCTACAAACCGGCCATCGTAGATAAGGCCATAGAATATCTACAGAAAGCTGCTGATCTTGGCGCAGGTGTCGCTTACGGTTATATCGGTATGGCCCAGGCCATGGCCGGCCGCAGGGAAGAAGCTCTAGCGTGTTTGGCAAAGCTGGAGAGGATTGAAAAAGAGCCTTTCGTCCCTCTTATCCTGAGGCCTCTTCTTTTTTTAAATCCGGGCCTGCGGCATTTCCGGGCCTTTAAAAAGAAGTACATCCCATCCTGGTTCAAAGCCATTGCCTACCTTGGGCTGAACAGGCAGGAAGAAGCGCTGGCTCAACTCGAAAAATCCTGTCAGGCTAAAGACCCTATCATTCCGGTGACTTTGGAGTTCTTAAAATTCATTGATCTGGCGTGGATGGCCGAGTTTATATCCTCACCGAGATACCAAGCGGTTTGGGCGAAAATCAAAAGATCATAAATAGTCCTGTCCAAGAGGCCGAACAGTTGGCTTTATGTAGTCAACTGCTCGCCTTATGCTCATCCCTGCCAATTCACCATCAAAGAGGCCAGCTGTTTACTAAGTCTGTCTTTAAGGAAAGTTCAGGTTAGGCTGGGCGTGGGCGGAATTGGTCGGATAAGATAATAAGCGCGGTCCAAATCACCCAAGAAATTGTGGGGAGATTGTGCAGACTTCTGCTCAGAACGGCTCAGTCCAGCCTAAACGTGCATTGGTTTCTCTCGGGATCGCTTCTGAAGTCCGGAGGGGTCAGCGGAACCTGCGCTCTCCCGCAGGCTGAGTGATGTCAGGCGGGGGGGCAGGTGTCAAGCGAACCTGGATCCTTGTCCTGTTTGCGCTGCCAGGATGAGACGGGCCCTAGTGCCTGTCACCTTGTGACGGGGGCTCGTCCTGCGGCAACCCGCCGCGTGAGTCAAGCCACAGGCCGACCAGGGTTTTCTGATCGGAGAGCTTCTCCGTCCAGAAGCCGCGAAATTCGCTGGTCCCGATGGATCTTCCCCTGGAAGTCTGAAAGAACTCCCGGCAGGCCCGGAAGAACTTTTCGTCCCCGAGATTCTTCCTGAGGTGGTCGAGCATGAGCGCCCCTTTGAAATTGCGAACGACGTAATTGACCTCGTCATTCACGAAGGGAACGGTCGCGAGGGAGGGGGCCTCCGCCGGCAGCTGACGGACCTGATTTCGATAGTCTTCGATCACGGTCCGGAACTCCGCCTCGGAAGAGATCATCTCTACCGCGACGGCGGAGAAGTATTCCGAGAAGGCCTCGTTGATCCAGTCTCCCTGGCCGACGCCGGAATTCCACCAGAAATGGGCGATCTCATGGGCTATGGGCTGGAACAGGGAAAAATGGGGATCCTGGGCCAGCGACTCCATGGTCAGTCCTTCGGAAGTCACGATCAGGCCGGGCCGGGCGATCCCCGCCTTGCCTTGGCCCTTGCGCTTGGGAGAGTACACGTGCCGGATCGTCCCCCCAGGAATGTTCGTTTCTCCCAGGCGGCCGGAATAGAGCTTCACCACATCCGCGACTTGCCGGGCTTCTTGTTCCAGGAATTTCTCCGGCATTTGCGTGTAATAGAGCTCGATCTCAACGCCCGATTGGCGGATCGATAGCTTTTTGTAGCTCGGGGACGCCGCGATCAGGGGGTCGAGATCCTTGGCCGAGAACCATCGCGTGACCACCCGGCCCGCGCTCGTACGCTCATCGAGCTTCTTCCCGGAGCAGATGGCGATCCAACCTTGGGGGAGCGAGAGTTCCATCCGCACCTCGATCATCTCACCGAGCACGAACTGCGGATACCAGGACGAATAGCAGGCGAGCTCGATCATCCGGGAGTTGACCTGATCGTCCATGGCCAGCTCTTGGTCGGGGAAGGTGCCGAACTCGGGGATCTCCTTCAGCCGCCCCCGGTACTCGATGTCCATGCGGATCCGGCCTTGCGGGACATCGGGGGGGAGCTTGATGATCACGTTCCTGAAAGCGGGGGTCATGGGAGAAAGCTCGCCGGGCTGAAACGAGAAGTCGGCGTCCTGTCCGTTCACTCGGAGTTGTCCAATGGCGAACGTCTCGTGAAGTCCGAACTTGAGCTGCCGAGCCTGCAGATCCTTCGGCGGGATCTCTACTTTGGCTTGAACCTCGATGATCCCCGGAGTCGGCTCTATCCGAACCTTCAGGTCATAGGATAGCGGTCCTGAGTCTTTTTGGGCGGCCAAGAATCCGGGAAGGCCTAAGGCAAAAAGCGCGAGGGCAACCAGGATTCGTTTTCCCCCTGGCCTTTCTTTTGCCATGTGTCCTCCTTATCCCTCAGCTCTCCGGTAATTCGTTGATGTTAGACCCCGTCGCGGAGGCTGTCAAGGACACTTGACTGACCTGCAAGTCCTGCCGTCCCTGGCCTGCCTGGCTCAATGCGAAATTCCGAGGGTTGATAATTCAAGACCGCTAACCGCGAAGTTTCTATTGAAGAGGCGTTTCGCCGGGCGGCGGGACGTCCTCGGGAGGAACGCGGCAGCGGTTCTGGACAAGGTTGCTCAACTGGACCCGATTCTTGACGCCGAGCTTGCGATAGACGTTCGAGACGTGCTTCTTGACGGTTTCGAGCGAGATGAAGAGCCGCTTCTCGATCTCGCGGTTCGAATAGCCGCGCATGACGAGGTCGACGATCTCCGCCTCTCGTGGGGAGAGGCCGAGCGGCGCGAGCCGTCTATCGAGACCGACCCAGGCCTCGGCCGGCGGCCGGCTCACGGTTTGTCGTTTGAGGAACCGGGACAAGACCCAGAGCGGCGGGATCTGGAACCCGATCTGGAAGACGGCGATGAGATAATCGCCGCCGAGGCGGTTGAGAGGGATCGAGCCCACGGCGGAGAGCTGGAAGAGCGCATAACCGGCCAGATAGAGTCCGGCGAATAGCCTTCGGAACCGGCGTTCGAGCGGATCATCGAGCCGGCCGGCCGGCCATGCCAGCCAGGCCATGCAAGCCAGGACCGTCCCGGTCTTCAACAGTGGCATCAAGAGCGACGGGATCCCCGACAAGCCATCCGGTCTGGGGCCGGCTGAACGGTCGAAGCCCAGGGCCGCAGTCGCCGTCAGCACCGCCCAAAGAGCCAAATAAGCCAGCCGAAAGGCCAGGGCCGGCGTCCGGCCGCGCAGACTGGCTGTCATCATGGTCAAGAAGTACATGCTCGGGGCCAAGAGCAAGATGAACAGCGGCCACAGCAGCGGCCTCAACGATTCCGGCGCGCCGGTTCCCATGAAAACAGAGCCGAGAATGAAGATGGTGATCTGGATGAGGGCTTGGGCGTCCCAGAACGCCAGGTGCAGGACATAGGGCTGGAGGAAGGCTTGGCGGTAGCTCCGAAAGAGTCGGAGGGCCCAAAGGACCGACACGGTCGCCAACGCCGAGAGGCCGAAAAAAGCGAGGACAGCCGTGGCCCGCACGCCAAGAAACTAACAGAATCGCCCGGCCAAAACAACCGCCCTTCGCGCCTACACATAAAGTGGCATTCGCGGGAATTCACCATTCGGGGAATTGCGCCGCGTCGCCCGGCGCCCTAGATTTCCCCGCGGAGGTGCAAGATGTCAAAGAAGATGATATTGCTGCTGGCCGTATCGGCCGCGGCTTCCCTCGGGCTGACCGCCGGAGACGCGGCCCAGGAGACCCGCCTGGACGGGCCGAAGCCCCTGGTCCTCGAGCATGCGGCGGTCTTTGAAGGCCGGACGGGGCAATTCCGGCCCGGGCGCACGTTGGTCATCGAAAAGGGCCTGATCGTCGGGGAGTTCGCCTCCGGCCAGAAGTCCGTTCCGGCCGGCGCGGAGACGCTCGACCTCAGCGGAAAATTCGTCATTCCCGGACTGATCGACACCCACGTTCACATCGCGTCCGACCCAAGCGGTTTTGACCGCCGTGATCGCGTGGAACAGGCCCTGCTCAAGGCGCTGCGCGGCGGGGTGACCTTCCTCCGCGACATGGCCGGCGACGGCCGGGCCCTGGCCGACCTGAATCGTGCCATTGCGGCGGGAGACATCGTCGCGCCGGGCCTCCGCTACGGGGCCTTGATGGCCGGTCCCGGGTTCTTCTCCGATCCGAAGACGATCATGTCCTCCAAAGGTGAGACGTCCGGCCGGACCCCCTGGGGACGGGCCGTGACCGATTCGACGGACCTCGTGCTGGCCGTGGCGGAAGCCCATGGCACCGGGGCCTCGGCCATCAAGGTCTACCGCGAGGTCGCGCCAGCGCTGCTCGCCCGCATCGTCGCCGAAGCCCACCGCCAGGGGATGGCCGTCTGGTCTCACGCCACGATCTATCCCAGCAAGCCCCTCGACGCCGTGAACGCAGGCGTGGATATTATCAGTCACGCGGATCAGCTCATCTGGGAGGCCATGCCCGATTTCAACCCGGATCCCGCCGACCGCCGGGCCTACATGGCCCTTCTGAAGCGGGCGAGGGAGCAAGCTCCAAGTACCGTTTCCGCAGACCATCCGGCTGTCGTCTCTCTCCTGAAGAGGATGAAAGAGCGGGGAACGATCCTCGACGCGACGGTCTGCTTCCTCCGGGACATGGTCGCCATGGCCGAGAAAGAGCGGCCTCAGCTCCTGCCCCTGGCCTTGGCCCGGGCCGACTTCGCCTATGCCGTAACTCGCAAGGCCCATGAGTTGGGCGTGGAGGTCAGTGCCGGTACGGACGGCCTCTTCGACGATGACGATCCGCCGCTGCCCGCCCTTCATCGCGAGTTGGCGGTGCTCGTCGAAAATTGCGGTTTCACCCCCGCCGAGGCCCTGAGGGCGGCCACCGAGATCTCGGCCCGGGCGCTTGGCATCGCGAACACCCACGGTTCGATCGAGCCCGGCCGCGCCGCCGACCTCGTCATCCTCAAGGCCGATCCCACGGCCGATATCCGCAACAGCACGGCGATCGAGCTGGTCATCAAGTCCGGCCGTATCGTGCCCAAGGAGGGTTCAAACGCGCAGACACCGAAATTAGGCTAGAATAGACGTGGCCTGGGGATCGCCGGCCGTGCGGGCATGCTTTCCTGGCCGTGGGGGAAGAGTGATGAACCACGATCATCATGATCATCCGGACGAACCGATGAGTCACGAGCATCACGAGATGCACGCCATGCCGGAGACGCGGGAGAGCCCCGGCCATCATGAGGCCTCGGCCCATGACCACGGTCACATGGTCGCGGACTTCAGGAAGAGATTCTGGATCTCGCTCGTCGTCACGATCCCCATTGTGGCGCTTTCGCGCGCCATTCAGGGCTTCCTGGGGATCAAAGAGTCCCTCCGTTTCCCAGGCGAGACCTTTGTGCTTTTTGTCCTTTCATCCATCGTCTTCTTCTACGGCGGCTACCCGTTCCTGAAGGGGATCGTCTCCGAGCTGAAGGCCAAGCTTCCCGGCATGATGACCCTGATCGCGCTGGCCATCACCACGGCCTATGTCTATAGCAGCGCCGTCGTCTTTGGCCTGGCCGGCGAGGTCTTTTTCTGGGAGCTGGCGACGCTCATCGACATCATGCTCCTCGGCCATTGGCTGGAGATGAAATCCGTGATGGGAGCCTCACGGGCCCTCGAGGAGCTGGCGCGGCTCATGCCGTCGGAGGCCCACCGGCTCCGGCCCGACGGAGCGACCGAGGACGTGCCCCTCGAGAACCTCCGGCCCGGGGACCGGGTCCTTGTCAAGCCTGGCGAGAAGGTCCCCGCCGACGGGAGCGTGCAAGAGGGCGAAAGCTCCGTCAATGAGGCCATGCTCACCGGAGAATCCCGACCCGTCGCTAAGGCCAGAGGAGCCAAGGTCATCGGGGGCTCCATCAACGGCGAGGGTTCTCTCACCGTGGAGATCACGAAGACGGGCCGGGACTCCTACCTCTCACAGGTCATCGAGCTCGTCCGGCAGGCCCAGGAGAGCAAGTCGAGGACCCAGGATCTCTCCAACCGGGCGGCCCTCTGGTTGACCGTGATCGCGGTCGGCGCCGGTTCGCTGACCCTTTTCGTGTGGCTGGCCTTCTCCGGCAAGGGTTTCGCCTTCGCCCTCGAGAGAATGGTGACGGTCATGGTCATCGCCTGCCCCCACGCCCTGGGATTGGCCGTCCCCCTGGTCGTGGCCATTTCCACGGCCATCTCCGCCCGGAACGGCCTCCTCATCAGGAATCGCGCCGCCTTCGAAAGGGCGCGGAACATCCAGGCGATCATCTTCGACAAGACGGGGACGCTCACTGAAGGACGCTTCGGCGTGACGGACACGCTGGTTTTCGGCGAAGGAGCGAGCCCGGCCGACATCCTGAGGTATGCCGCTTCCGTCGAGGCCCATTCCGAGCACCCGATCGCCAAGGGCATCAGCTCCGCCGCGTCCGGATCGCCGCTCCCCGTCGAGGGATTTAAGGCCATTCCGGGGAAGGGCGCCGAAGGTCGCGTGAACGGCCGGGAGGTCAAGGTGGTCAGCCCCGGATACTTGAGAGACAACAAGATCGAGCTACGGGATGACAGGATCGAACGGCTCTCCGCCCAAGGAAAGACCGTTGTCTTCGTCGTTCTCGACGGCCGGCCCGTCGGAGCCCTGGCCCTGGCCGATATCATCAGGCCGGAATCGCAGCAGGCCATCGCCCGGCTCAAGGCCATGGGCGTCAAATGCATGATGCTGACCGGGGACAACCAGGCCGTCGCCAAATGGGTGGCCGGGGAACTGGGACTCGATGATTATTTCGCCGAGGTGCTGCCGCAGGACAAGGCCGCGAAGGTCAAGGAGGTTCAAGCCCGCGGGCTCGTCGTCGCCATGACCGGCGACGGGGTCAACGATGCGCCGGCCCTGGCCCAAGCCGATGTGGGCATCGCCATAGGCGCCGGCACGGATGTCGCCGTCGAAACCGCCGATATCATTCTCGTCAGGAGCAATCCGCTGGACGCGGTCGCCATCGTCGGTCTGGCCAAGGCCACCTATCGAAAAATGGTCCAGAACCTCACCTGGGCGACGGGCTATAACCTTTTCGCGATCCCGCTCGCGGCGGGCGTCCTTTATCGAGCCGGGATCATTCTCAGCCCCGCCCTGGGCGCGGTCTTCATGTCCTTGAGCACGATCATCGTGGCCGTCAACGCCCGGCTCTTGAAGATCCGGACCGCCTGAATCTCCCCTGGAGAGGACTCCGGAGGAGAAGGGCCGTCCTCTATCACAGGAAAGGCCAGGCGGCAGCGGACCGCCCTGGGGCGGAAGTCCCTCAAGAGAGCCGCGGCATCGCCCCTGAGTTTCTTGGCACATCTCTTGCTTTCCTATTAAAGGAATACTCCTAGGGGAGAAACGAATGCCTGTGTTCTTGAGGGGGATGTGAGGCATGGCCACCCAGACAGCGCCCAGGGATTACGAAGCGCTCAAGTTCATCAAGAGCAGCCTCGACGAGATGTCGAAGCGGCTCGAGGCCGGAGAATCCTTGAGCCCGGAGCATCTCGACGGCGTCGTCGATTCCATGCGTGTTTTTGCGGACCGGCAACGTCACCCGAACGAAGACGATTTCTTCTTTCCCCCCACCGTCCTGGCGGGCTCCCTGGAGGGCGCGCTCGACGCCGGCATCGATCTCGCTCCCTACCGAGGCGTCTCAGCCGACCTGCCGGCGGATTGGCGAAAGAAAATCACCATCGTCATCGCCATGCTCAATGAGGAAGAGGGGCTCGCCGACCTGCTGGCGGAGTGCCGGAGATATGCCGCCGAATTGATCACCGTCGACGGGCATTCGAAGGACCGCAGCGTCGAGATCGCCTCCAAGGCCGGCGCCTTGGTCGTCTACGACAACGGGAAGGGGAAGGGGGACGCGATCCGGTCGGCCATTCCCCACATCGGCCGGGACATCACGATCTTCATGGACGCCGACTGGTCCCACGACCCGGCGGACATCCCGAAACTGGTCCAGCCGATCTTCGCGAACGGCGCGGACCACGTCACCGGCTCCAGGCTGCTGGGAGGGTCCAGCGAGCTGCACGGAGGGTTCGACGAGTTCCTGCGTCTGACGGGGAGCTCCCTGATCACCGCCTGCATCGGCTGGCGGTTCCATCAGCGCATCAGCGACAGCCAGAACGGATTCCGCGCCATCAAGACGGAGGTCCTGAGGAAACTGGGACTGAGAGAGGACATCACGACGATCGAACAGGAGATGATCATCAAGACCCTGAAGCAGGGTTATCGCCTGGCCGAGGTTCCGACGCACGAATACAAGAGACGGTTCAAGGAATCTCACATCGTCATCCGGAGAGTATGGTTCAAGTACGTGTCGTCGATGCTCAAATACCTCTTCTCCTAAAAGATGCCCTTGAAAGCCCTGCTGCTGAATCCCCCGTTCAAGCCCGGAAAAGGATTCAACCGCGAGGGACGGTGCACCCAGGAGTCCGATTTCTGGTCCACGCCCTGGCCGCCCTATTCTCTGGCTTCGATCGCCGCCGCGGTCCGCGGGGACCACGAGGTCAGGATCCTGGACTGCCCGGCCCAGGGTATCGACGCGGCGAAACTCACGACATGGGTCGCCGACCATCGGCCGGATGTCGTCGTTTCCTCGTCCAGCACGCAGACCATTGATTCCGATCTGCGCGTTCTGCGGGAGCTCAAGAGCGGCTTCGGGCTCAAGACCGCCATCTTCGGCATCCACGCCTCCGTCTTCGCGAAAGAGATCGTGACGGCTTCGGAGGTTGACTTCGTCATCCGCAATGAGCCCGATGAAACGGCGCGCGAGCTCCTCTCGGCCATCGCGGATCGGGGGAACGTCTCTCAGGTCCGGGGACTCGCCTTCGCCGACCCAGCCGGGCAGGCCGTCCTCACCGAGGCCAGGCCCTTTGTGGAGGACCTGGACGGATTGCCCTACCCGGCCTGGGATCTCGTGGATCTCGACAATTACCGGCTTCCTTTCTACGGCCGGAGGTTCCTCATCATCAGCACCATCCGGGGCTGCCCTTTCCGCTGTTCCTTCTGCAATGCCCATGTCTATTACGGCTCGAGAGCCCGTTTGCGATCGGTGCCGAGCATCGTCGAGGAGATCGAGCACTGCCGGCGGAGCTACGGGATCGAGGACATCTTCTTTTGGGGGGACACGTTCACCCTGGTCAGGGAGCAGATCCGGTCGCTTTGCGAGCGGATCATCGACGAGGGCCTCGGGATCCGTTGGGTGGCCAACAGCCGGGTCGACACCGTGGACGCGGAGATCCTGGGCCTCATGCGAAGGGCCGGCTGCTGGATGGTGAGCTACGGGATCGAGTCCGGCGACGCGGCCGTGCTGCGGCGATGCGGCAAGGGGATCTCGCCGGAGCGGGTCGTCGAAGCGGTCCGGCTGACAAAGGCCGCCGGCATCCGGGTGGCGGGGCACTTCATCCTCGGGCTTCCGGGGGAGACGGAGGCCTCGGCGCGGAGAACATTGGATCTCGCCCGGGCCCTCGACCTGGACTTCGCGAACTTCTACTCGGCCGTCCCGTTCCCGGGTTCGGCCTTGTACGACGAGGCGCTCGGGCAGGGCTGGCTGCGCGGCGTGGATTGGCGGCGCTTCCACCAATCCGATTTCGTCATGGACCTCCCCACGATCACGGCGGCCCGGCTGAGGAAGCTCAGGAGAAAGGCGTATCGTTCGGCGCTCTTCAGGCCCAAGAACGTCACTCTGGCGGCCGATGTCTTCCGGCATCGCGTCCTGCATCCATTTCACAAGGCGTCTGGGAATCCAAAGGACGGGAGCTAGGACCATGTATGTTCTCGGCATCTGGGACGGGCATGATTCCGGGGCCGCCCTCCTCAAGGACGGACAGATCGCCTTCGCGGCCAATGAAGAACGGTTCACCCGCAAGAAGCTCGAAGTCGAGTTCCCGTTCTGCGCCGTCCGCGAAGCGCTGGCCTTCGCCGGCATCCGGCCGGCGGACGTCGGCCTGGTCGCCGTTTCCACCTCCGACTTCGCCAAGACCCTGACCCGGGTCTTCCCCGGGATGAAGCGGAGATATTACCTGATCCGGCGCCGCAAGGTCAGGCCGACAGTCTTCAGCCGCTTCAGCAAGACGTCCAAATATGTCCTGACCGAGATCGGGCCCAGCCGCCTCACGAGGTCCGTCAGCTCTTGGGCCGTGAAGAAGGCGCTCGGGTCCCTCGGGTTCTCTGATTATCCGTTGGTCTGGGTCCATCACCACCTCGCCCACGCGGCGGCCGCCGTGTACACGAGCCCCTTTTCCAAGGGTCTCTTCCTCAGCCTGGACGGCATCGGCGACGGGCTGTCCGGCATGCTGGGGACCTTCGACGAGGGCGGCATCCGCGTCCTCAAGGAATACGGGGGCCGCGATTCGCTCGGCATCTTTTTCGAGCATGTGACGAATCTCCTCAACATGCGGGAGCTCGAAGACGAGGGCAAGGTCATGGCCCTGGCCAGCTTCGGATACCCGATCCCGGACGCCCAGAATCCTCTCCTTCCGCTGTTCACGGTCGACGGTCTCGATATCAAGGCCCGCTATCACTCGATCGGGCTCTACAGGAAGCTGAAGGAGATCCTGTTCCTTTACCCGAGCGAGCAGTTCGCCTACATGGCCCAGCGGGTCCTCGAGGTCTGCATCAGCGAGCTCGTCGAGAACGCCCGCCGGGAGACCGGCCTCGCCGACCTGGCCTATGCGGGCGGCGTGGCCTCGAACATCAAGGTCAACATGCTGCTCAAGAACTCGCCCGGCCTCGATCACCTCTACGTCTTTCCGCACATGGGGGACGGCGGGCTGGCCCTGGGGGCGGCCATTCACGCCAGCCGGCAGGCTTTCGGAACGTCCCATGTCGGGCTCGACGACCTTTTCCTCGGCCCCGCGCCGACGCGGGCCGAGATCGAGGCGGAGATCGAGAGATCCGGCGTCCGCTACGAGCGCTTGCCGGATATCGAGGACCACGCCGCGGAGCTCATCAGCCGGGGCGAGATCCTGCTCTGGTACCAGGGCCGGATGGAATACGGTCCCCGGGCCCTCGGCGACCGGAGCATCCTGGCCGTGCCGAGCAGCGTGGCGGTGAAGAACCGGCTGAATGTCTTCCTCAAGAAACGGGTCTGGTACCAGCCGTTCTGTCCGTCCATGCTGGAGGAGGACGCCGCGGAGATCCTCGAGGACTACAACGGCGTGAACAACCGCTTCATGACCGTGGGCTACATGGTCAAGCCCCGGTACGCGGACCGCATGGTGGCCGTGATCAACGCCGACAATTCGTGCCGGCCCCAGATCCTGGGCGCCGACGAGGCCTCGCGCTACGGCCGCTATTACCCTCTTCTGCGACGGCTCAAGGAGCGGACGGGCGCCGGCGTCGTCCTCAATACGAGCTTCAACAAGCACGGGGAATCCATCATCAATACCCCGCGCGAGGCGCTGGAGCTTCTCCTCAACAGCCAATTCAACTATCTCGTCATGGAAGACTACCTGATATGGAAAGACGGAAGCCCTGGATCGGGCCGGTCGTCCTGACGATCGCCGCGCTGGCCGCCTACGCGGCCGGGTTCATGCGGGGCCGGGACGCCCTGGTCGAGGATCTCAAACGGCTCTCGCCGCTCTTTCTCGCGGTCACCTTTTTCGCCCTCGTCGTCCTCTGGATCGTGAATGCGAAGAAGATCTTCGCCCCGTTCGCGGCCCTCCCGAAGCGGGCTCTCATCCAGCTGGGGCTCGTCGCGGCCCTGGCCTTGGGCCTGGCCGTTTTTGTCGCCCCCCGCACCCATCGGATCTATTACGACGAAAGCATCGACCTCCATATCGGCCAGAGCATCGCCTACACCGGACGGGCGCAGATGGTCAATTTCGGCGAGATCAGGTCCGGGCAGCTCATCGTCCGCCAGGGAGAATACAACAAGCAGCCCAACGCCTATCCGTTCCTGCTGAGTCTCGTCTATAGGCTCTTCGGATGCAGCGAGAGCCTGTCGTTCCTCTTCAACAACATGGTCTTTGTCTTGGGAGCGTTGACGATCTTCGGCATCGCGCTGCTGCTGTTCGGCGATCCCAAGACCGGCCTGTACGCTGCGCTCGTCTGGATGGCCATCCCGCAGAACATCCTCTGGCACGGCACGACGTCCGCGGAGCCCTCCACGACCCTGTTCCTCGCCCTGACGGTCTTTCTGACCCTCGGGGCCGCCCGTTCGGGGGACCTCCGCTTCTATGGGCTGGCCGCCGTCAGCGGCTGCTTCGCCGCCCAGTTCCGCATGGAGTCCCTTCTCATCCTTCCCCTTGTCCTGGCCATCGTCGGCCTGACCGATCGGAAGGCGTTCCGGGATCCGAAGCTCTACTATCTCGTTCCGGCCGTCCTGGCCTTGTTGTGGGCTCACGCCACGCACTTGGTGAGTTTCGGCGGGCACGCCTGGGGCGCCATAGGCACCCAGAAGACGTTCTCTTTGGCTTACCTAGGCCGCAACCTCATGATGAACGGGGGCTTCTTCATGAACGGCAGGGATTTCCCGGTCCTTCTGACGCTTTTCGCGATCCTGGCCGTCATTTCCAGGCGGTTCATCACGGAGCGCCTCGTGCTCCTGGTCTGGTTCGCCCTATTCTGGGGCGTCTTCCTGTTCTTCTACGCGGGCAGCTACTATTACGGCGCCGATGTCAGGTTCAGCCTGATGGCTCTCCCGCCCCTCGCGATCCTGTCCGCCCGGGGACTGGCCATGGCGGACGATGCGGTCCGACAAAGGCTCAAGGTCCGCGCCCCACTCGCGCTGGGCGTGATCGTGGCGGCTTTTCTGGCCTTCGCGCCCAAGGCCCGGACGGTCGGACAGGAGGCCTGGGCGGCGCGGGCCGACCACTTCTATGCCAAGGAGATGCTCAAGACGATCCCTCGGGACGGCCTTGTCTTCACGCACAATCCCAATATGTTCCTCTTCTGGGGCAGGAGCTCGGCCCAGGCGTCGCAGCTCTTGGCCTATGACGAGACCGGTCTCCAGGGCTTGCGCGAGGAATTTCCCGGCGGGCTCTATTTCCACTACAACTACTGGTGCAGCGTGGACGACCCGCTTCAAAAGAGCTTCTGCCGCTCGATCCTCGAGAGGTTCAGTCACCGGGAGATCGCGAGCTTCAAGGAGCGTGATTACACGTACGTGTTGTATCGGCTCGACTAGATCGTAAGCGAGCCTTTTTGGGGGCCGGGGCCGAAAGGCTCCCGGGAGTACGGATGATCGGGAGGAGGTCTTCATGAAAAACTCGTCTTTCTTGTCGCTGGCGCTTTTGGCGGGTTTTGTGTCTTGGGGCTACGCGTCGGGACCCGGACAGGAGACCGTGCCCGCGGACGTCAAGGCCATCATCGGGCACAGTTGCAGCGTCTCCGGCTGCCATCGGGGGAGGTTCCCCACGGGCAACCTGAACCTCGAGCCCGACAAGATCCTGGCCTCGACCTTGAACGTGCCGAGCGGGGAGGCGCCGGACCGGAAGTACGTCGACACTGCGGACCCGGAGAAAAGCTACCTTCTCGCCAAGATCAAGGGCCAGCCGGGCATCGTCGGGGCGCGCATGCCGGCCCAACGGGACCCCCTTGCAGATGATCAGATCAAGGCCATCGAAGCCTGGATCCAGAGCCTGAAGGGGAGCCAGTCCGCGGGCGGCGACTCTCCCCGGGTCGCGGGCGGATCGGTCGGCGGGGGACAGGCGGCCTCGGCCCGGAAGGGAGCGGCGCGCAAGCCGGCTTTCTGGGGGACGCGGATCATAAACCTGCCCACGGCCGAGACGATCGACAAGCGCGGCGTCTTGTTCCGGGTTTCGCACCGTTTCTTCCCGCCGCTGTCGATCGGTGAGGATGGAGCCTACGGGCTCGACGGCCCCGCGTTCGTGCTCTTGAGCCTCGGGTACGCGATCACGGACAGGTTCATGATCACGGTCGGCAGGACCAACCTCAATCAGGAATGGGAAGCTTACGCCGACTACAGGCTCTTCGAGCTCTCCGAGAGCTCCGCCGTGCCCCTGTCGGGGACCCTCCATGTCGGGGCCAGCCTGGTGGGCGTGGACAAGCCCGAGGGCGAGGTGTGGGCGAGCCGGTTCAGGTTCAGCGCCCTCTTCAGCCTGTCCTGGAAGGTCACCGACCGCCTCTCCCTCCTGGCCGTGCCCGGCTTCGCCTCGAATACCAACTTCATGGAGCCGGATTCGGAGGGGACGTTCAGTCTCGGCCTGGGCGGCCGGGTGCTCGTCTTCGATGATCTCTCGATCATAGGGGAGTGGGTCCCCGTGCTCGCCGGCTATAAGATCTTTGGCAACGGCTGGGGTCTGGGCCTGGAGAAGAAGATCGGCGGCCATGTCTTCCAGGTCTTCGTCAACAATGATTTCGGCCTCACGGCGGCTCAGTTCCTCCCCGGCGGGGATCTCGGCCAGTTCCAGACGCGGTTCTTCGATAGGATGCGGTTCGGCTTCAATATCTTCCGGACCTTCTAGCCGGAGCTTCGGCGCTGAAGACGGTCGGACAGCTTCCCGCGTGAGGGTCGGGGCCGTACCGCGGGACAGTAAGAATCCGTCGGGGCAAGACAGGCAGCCCCGGAGCGGAAGACGGCCTGTCAAGGAGGCGGGCTCAAAGTGCCTCAGACTCGTGGCATGAATCTTGCCTGACCATATAAGGGGAATTTCAAATGGTCAATAAGGGCTCCAAGATAGCCCGCCTGACCTAGAAAGGAAGGAGGCAAAGATGGCAAGGAAGTGGATCTTCTTACTCCCGATCTTAGCCGTGGCATTGGCGTTCCTATCCTGGAGTGCCTGCAAGGAAGAAACGACCCCGGAGACGACGACGACGTCCGCGTCGACGACGGTGACAACCACGACTTCGACGGCAACGACCACCACACCGACGACGACGACTACGCCAACCACGACGACAACTCCGACCACCACGACCGCCGTAACGACCTCGACGACCACGACTCCGACAACGACCACGGCGCCGACGACGACGACCGCGCCCACAACGACGACCTCCACCACGACGACCGTCGCCACGTCGCACACCTTCACCTCGACGGTGTTCGTGTCCCATGATCACACCATTACCCTCCCCCCGACCGATCTCACCAATCCTCCCTCGGGCGGGATCTCGCTGACGACCTCGGTGGCCGGAGCCCCTTATATCGCCGACCACACGCACTCGTTCGCGATGACCCAGGGGCAGCTGCAGACGGTCAATGGCGGCACCCCGGTAACGGTGACCACGGGAGTCACGCTCAGCCACACGCACGACTTCACCATCTCGAAATGGTTCTAGGGCGGAACTGATCCGTCGTCGCCGCTGAAAGTCGGCCTCCTTCTCTGCTTGTCAGAGTGGGGCGTCCGAGCGAGTGCTCGCGCCGGCCCGGACGGCGCGGCAACTCGGCTTGACAACACGCTCGGCCGCTCCTATCTATGTATGAAGAAGCGGTAATGGATTCCCGGAGAATGAGGCCATGAAGAAAGGGATACTCGTCTTCGTCATCCTCTCGCTGGCCGCGGCGACGGCCTGCGTTAGCCACCCCGTCTCCCCGCCGTCAGCCGTAGCTGGAAGGGGAGATACCTTCGATCGGGCGCTCGAACGGGGCCTCGTGCTCATGGCCCGGGGCGACTATCGGCGGGCCGAGGCGGAGTTTCAGACGGCCGTGGAAGCCAATCCCGATTCGTCCAGGGCCCGCAACTGGCTGGGACTCTGCTATTTCCATGAAAAGGATTATGACCGGGCCAGGGAACAGTTCGAGCGGGCGACAGCCGCCGATCCCAACTTCGCGGCGGCCTACAACAACCTGGCCGGCGTCTGTTTCGTCAAGTCGAAGTTCGCCGAGGCGGAGGTCTTCTACAAGAAGGCCCTCACCCTCTCGCCGGACCTCGTCTCCGCCGATTACAGCCTGGGGACCCTCCTCTGCAACCTCGGCCGCGCGGCCGAGGGCTCGGGGTATCTTGCCCGCGGCATAGCCCTCGATCCGGACTATCTGGACAAGCACACCGAGTTCCTGACCGGGTTCTCTTCCTTGTCCTTTGACCTTCGGCAGACCTATTTCGCCTATGCCCGAGCCTTCGCCGCGCAGGGCAACGTCGACAAGACCGCGGAGTACTTAGAGAAGGCTCAGGAGGCGGGATTCTCGGAATGGTCGAGGATCGCCCGGGAGCCCGAGTTCGAGAAGGTCCGGGACGACCCGAAGATCAAGGCCTTCGTGAAGGCCCCTCAGCCCTAGGCGCCCGCCGGGACCGCGCAGGTCACTCGTAGTTGATGGACTTGACGGGGCTCGACGCCGCCGCCCGATAAGCCTGGCCGGCGACCGTCAAGAAGGCGATGGTCAGGGCCATCGCCCCGGCCGCGATGAACGTCCAGGGGCTCAGGTGCGCCCGATAGGCGAAGTTCCTCTGCCAGGAAACCATGGCGAAATAGGCGACAGGCCAGGCCAGAACGATCGAGATGGCCACGAGTTTCAGGAACTCCACGGACTGCCGCGCCAGGATGCCGCGGACGGAAGCTCCCAGGACCCTTCGGATGGCGATCTCCTTGGCCCTCTGCTCCGCGAGGAACGAAGCCAGGCCGAAGAGGCCCAGACAGGCGATGACGATCGCCAGGCCGCTCGATGCGGTCACGAGGCGGCCGAGCCTCTCATCGGACTGATACTGGGCATTGAAAAACGTGTCGAGGAAGAAGAAGTCAAAGGGCCGGACGGGGTCGATCTCCTTCCAGGCCTGCTGCAGGTCGCGGATCGTGGCGCCCAGGCGCTCGGTCTTCAGCTTGATGATGAGCTGGCCCATCCTGGTCCCCATCTCCAAAAGATAGGGCTCGATCGGCTGCCGCAACCCGAGGAAATGAAAATCGCGGACGACGCCGATGACGGTCTTTTCCCGCCAGCCAAGGTCGATAGGGCCCCCCGATGACGGCACCTTGCCCAGGGATGCCGGCACCTTGATCTTGCGGCCGACCGGGTCGGCCCAGCCCAACCGCCGGGCCATCGCCTCGTTGATCAAGAGGGCGTCCTCGTCCGTCCCCGACGTCCGGGAGAAATTCCGCCCGCGGACGACCTCCATGCCGAGGGTGGGAACGAGATCCGCGTCGACATAGAATTGTCTGAAGATCTCGGGCTGCGATTCCGGGATGCCCTCGGGCACGTAAGGGCTAGCGTTGGTCGAGCGATCCTGACCGGGCACGGCCTGGGTCAACGCCGCCGAGACGACGCCCGGGATCTCTTTGAGACTGGCCTTGATGGATTCGATCCGGGGGAACACCGTCGCGTTGTCAACCTGGGCCACGAGAACTTTCGTTGGAGAAAAGCCGAGGTCTCGGGTCCTCATGAAATCGAGCTGGCGGCGGACGACCATCGTGCCGATGATCAGGGTAACGCCGATGAGGAACTGAACGACGACCAGGACATGCCGGAAGCGCGCGCCGCCCGGCGCCGCTCTCCAGGTGCCCTTGAGGGTGCTGACGGGATGGAGGGCCGAGAGGAAAAAGGCGGGATAGCTCCCGGCGGCCAGGCCGACGAACAGGACCAGGCCGAGCAGAGACGGAGCCAGCCAGGCGAGCTGGGACGTTCCCAGCTTGAAGTCGATCCCCGAGATCGAACGGAAAAGCGGCAGAACAAGCCAGACGAGAGCGAGGGCCGCCGCGAGGGAGAAGAGGCTGTGGATCGTCGCTTCCCCCAGGAACTGGGCGAACAGGGCCGGGCGGCCCGCGCCCACGGCCTTCCGCAGGCCGATCTCGCGAGCCCTTTTGGCCGAGCGGGCCGTGGCCAGATTCATGAAATTGATGCAGGCGATGGCCAGGATGAACAAGGCGATCGCCGCGAAAACGTAGACGTATTGGATGCTGCCCGCCGTGGCGACAAAGTCGATCGCGAAGCGCGAAAAGAGATGGATTTTGGCGAGCGGCTGGAACGAATAAGCGATCCTGGCGCCGGACATTCTTTTGAACAAAGGTCCGAGCTTTTCCTCGACCAGAGCGGCAAGCTTCGGCTCGATCTCCTTCGGCCCGCGTTTGTCCCGGAAAAGGACATAGGTCGGGACGTTGACGTTCAGCCAGTCCTGTCTCAGCTCGGCGTCCGAGGCGAACCGGGTCTCGAGGGAGACGAGTCCGTCGAACTGGAGGTGTGAATTGCCGGGGACGTCCCTCATGACCCCGGTCACGACGAAATCTTCCTTATCGTCGAAGCGCAGGGTTTTTCCGAGCGGGTCTTCTCCGCCGAAATACTTCTTCGCCGTCTTCTCGGTCAGGACGACGGTCCGGGCCTGGGCCAGAGCGGTTCGAGGGTCTCCGGCGGCAAGCGGAAAGGTGAACACGTCGAAGACCGAGGCATCCGCGTAGAGCAGGCCCGTCTCATAGAAGCCCCGGTCGGCGTATTTCACCAAGGTTTTTGAGAGGCGCTGAACCCGGGCGAAGGCGGCCACATCGGGATACTTTTCGGCCAGAGTCGGGCCAAAAGCCATCTGAGCGGACGGGATGAGGATCTGTTGATGTCCGTCCGTCGCGTCGACGACCACCCGGGAGATCCGGTCGGAGTTCTCGTGGAACCGGTCGAAGCTGAGCTCGTGATGGATGAACAGGACGATCAGGATGGCGCAGGCCATCCCCAAGGCCAGGCCGGCCACGGTGAGGAAAGAGTAGCCTTTTTGCCGCAGCATTCTCCTGAGGGCGATCCGGACATAATTCCCGAGAAGCGCCCCTCCGAAACGGCGGGGCGAGCGGACCTTGGCGAACTCCGCGCCGATGGCCTTCGGCTCTCCCATCCCGGAGCGCGCCCGCCGAAACGCCTCCTCAGGGCTTTCGCCGCGCCGGATGCGGTCGGCGACCTCGTCGCGCAGGGCCGCCTCGAGCTCGGCGACGTAAGTCTCTTCCAGGGTGGGGTTCTTCGCGAGATCCCGCTTCCAGGCTTTGATCGCTTCTTCGAGGTCAAACATGATAGAGCTCCTCGCTCACTCGTAACGTAGCGATCCCGTCGGGTTGGCCGTCGCGGCCCGGACGGCCTTGTAGGCCACCGAAAGCAAGGCGACGAGGAGCGAGAACACGGCCGCCAGCACGGCGGGGGCGATCCCGGGACGGACGCGATAGGCGAATCCCTGGAGCCACCTCCCGGCGGCGAGATACGCGGCAGGCCAGGCGAGGAAATTCGCGGCCAGGACCCAGACGAGGAACTCCCGGCTCTGCATCAGGACGAGCCCCCGGGCCGAAGCGCCCAGCACTTTTCGGACGCCGATCTCCTTTGTCCGCTTCTCGGCGATGAAGGCGGCCAGGCCGACGAGGCCCAGACAAGCCGTGAAGAGCGCCAGGACGGTGAACACGCCCAGGATCGACCGCGTCTTCCGGTCCTGCTTGTAGAAAGAGTCGATCTTGTCGTCGAGGAAGTTATAGATAAAGCGAAACCCGGGCGCATAGGCTTTCCATTGCCTTTCCAGGAACTTGATCGTTTCATCGAGATGGGCGGCTTCGATCCGAAGATTGATGCCGTAGGCGCCGGCCCAGGTGAAGACCATGGGTTCGATGGCCTGGCGGAGCGTCGTTTGATGAAAATCCTTGATGACCCCGATGACGCTGTAGGTCGAAGTTTCGGTCCGGCCCGCATTGGACATGGCCGTGATCGTCAGCCTCTTGCCCAGAGGCGAACCCGGGCCCAGGACCCGGGCCGCCGTTTCGTTGACGATCACGGCATCCGTGCGGTCAGACTCCATTTCCTTCGAAAAGAACCGCCCCTCGGCCATTTTGGCCCTGAAGACCTCCAAAAAGTCGGGGTCGGCGGCGGCCCGAAGGAAGGACGTGTGATCGTCGGGGTTCTTGCCGTTCCAGGAGACGTCCAAGGCCGCCCTGAGCTCACCCCCCGGCGGCGTTGACCACGAGGAGCTCAAGATCCGGGGGTCGGCCAGGATGGCTTGCCGATGAGGTTCCGACCGGAATGCGGTGCTCACGACGTAGTGCGTATCGACGCCGAGGTCCTTCGTCCGGATGAACCTGAGCTGCTTATCCACGATGAGGGTCCCGACGAGGAAGAAGACGGTCAGCGCGAACTGGAGGACGATGAGGCCCTTTCGCAGGACGGCCTGGCCCCGGCTGCCGCCGAGGAAGCTGCCCCTGAGGACCGCGGCCGGCTGGAACGAGGCCAGACAGAAGGCCGGATAGCTTCCGGCCAGCAGCCCCGTCCCGACGGTCACGCCGAGGACGATCGCCAGCAACCCCGGCCTGAAAAGCCAGGCGAAAGCCAATTGCTTTCCGGCCAGGTTGTTGAACAAGGGGAGGATGGCCCAGATCAGTAGAAAAGCCAGGCCCAAGCCCAGCATAGCCTGGATGACGGATTCGCCCAGGAACTGCCGGACGATGTCCGAGCGCCGGGCCCCGGTGACCTTGCGCAGGCCGACCTCCTTGCCCCGGTTGGACGCGCGGGCCGTGGCCAGGTTCATGAAGTTGATGCAGGCCAGGAGGAGGATGGCGGCGGCGGCGATCGAGAACAGGGTCAGGGTCGAGGCGCTTCCCTGGTCGACGTTGTCCTGGTCAAAGGCGAAATCCGACCGCAGATGGACGTCCTTCAATCCCTGGAGGCGGATGGAGATACTCGGTTTGTTGAGCTTAGTCCGGAGGAGATCGGACAACTTCGAGCCCGCACGGGAGGCGTCCGCTCCGGGCGCCAGCCGGACGTAGGCGGCGACGAACTTGCTGTCCCAGTTCTCGAAATCGACGTGGTGGTAATCGTGCATGTTGACCATCGGGATGACGCAGGAGAAGCGCATGCTGGAATTCCGCGGCACATCGCGCATGATCCCCGTCACCGTAAAAGCGTCCTGGGTGACCGTCACCAGCTGGCCCATGGGGTCGGCGTCGCCGAAGAGCTTCCGGGCCAGCGTTTCCGTGATCACGACCGATTTCGGGCCGTCGAGGGCGGTCTTCGGATCGCCCTTGATCAGGGGAAAGGTGAAAAAGGTGAAAAAGGACGGGTCGGCGACACCGATGACCTCGTCGAGGAAGGCCTTGTCCCCCCTCTTGACGCCATAGAAACTGCTCGTTCTGTAGCGGCAGAAGTCCTGGACCTCGGGCAGGCCCGCCTTGGCCGCCGGCCCGAGCGGTGTGGCCGGATGGGCGTCGCGCATCGTGCCGGTCTCGTTCGGCGTTTCCGCGATCAGGCGGTAGATCGAGTCCCGGTTCGCATGGAATCGGTCGTAACTCAGCTCATCGGCGACCCAGAGCATCATGAGAACGCAGCAGGCCAGGCCGACGGCCAGGCCGGCGACGGTGATAAAGGAGTAGCCCTTCTGGCGCCGCATCTTCCTCAGGGCGACCCGGACATAGTTCCCGAAGAGCGCGCCTCCGAAGCGGCGCGGCGAGCGGACCTTGGCGAATTCGGCGTCGATGGCTTGGGGCTCGCCCATCCCGGAGCGCGCCTGGCGAAAGGCCTCCTCAGGGCTTTCGCCGCGTTTGACGCGGTCGGCGACCTCGTCGCGCAGGGTCGCCTCGAGCTCGGAGATGTAGGTGTCTTCGAGGGAGGGGTTCTTTTCGAGAGACCGCTTCCAGGCTCTGATCGCTTTTTCCAGGTCGAACATGGTCATCCTCAGCTTCCGAAATTCAATCGGCGGCCGCGGCGGTCGCCCAGACCTTCCGGAGGGCGCTCTGGACGCTCAGCCAGCGGGACTTTTCTTTGGCGCATTCTTCCCGGCCATGGTCGGTCAGCCGGTAGTATTTCCTCATCCGGTTCTCTTCGGACACGCGCCAGTCCGAGCGGATGAGCCCGTCCTTCTCCATCCGGCGCAGGACGGGGTAGAGCATGGCGCTCGACCAGGCGAGC
>Ga0153915_10001455_pt1 | contig 21737 bp, 16 predicted proteins | sample Opewatmetagenome_2_FD_107003 | JGI IMG/M metagenome (GOLD analysis project Ga0153915, IMG submission 107003) | Freshwater wetland microbial communities from Ohio, USA - Open water 3 Core 3 Depth 3 metaG | ecosystem: Environmental > Aquatic > Freshwater > Wetlands | place: USA: Ohio, Lake Erie...
CCTCAAGCCCTATATTCGACTTTTCAAGATTGATCTGAAAAGTTTTCGACAGAAGAACTATCAACAGCTTGGGGGCCGGCTTGACACCGTCCTCGAAACCATCCGGTTGTTGCACGGCATGAACATTTGGGTGGAAATCGTGACTCTTGTTGTTCCCGGATTCAACGACTCGGATCAGGAGCTCCATTCTATTGCAGCGTTTATCGCTTCAGTCTCTCCCGACATCCCCTGGCATGTCACGGCTTTCCATCAGGATTACCGAATGACGGATCCCGATCCTACTTCATCGAAAACGTTGTGCCATGCTGCAGAAATTGGTCTAGAAGAAGGTCTCCATTTCGTCTACGCCGGCAACTTGCCGGGCCGGACGGCACGTTTTGAGAACACATACTGCCCCTCCTGTGAAGAACTTCTTATCGAACGCCACGGCTTCCTAGTGGTCCGCAATACTTTGAAAAGCGGGCACTGCCCGACCTGTGCTTCGACGATTCCGGGTGTATGGTCGTGACACTCACGTAGATTGCCCTCCGTCGGTACCAAGATGATCATCACGCCAGAATACTCAAAGACCGACACCTCAACACCGTTGCTCTCGCTCATTATTGCTGTATATAACAAGCCGGATAATCTTCGCCTTGTACTTGCGGCCTGTGCACGGCAATCCCTCAAGCGGTTCGAGGTTATTATTGCTGATGATGGATCCAGGCCACCTGTCGGCGATGTCATTAAGGAGGCACACGGTATTTATTCCTTCCCGATCACGCATCTCTGGCATGAGGATAGAGGCTGGCGTAAGAATGTCATGCTAAATAACGCTATTCGTGCATCAAAGTCGGAATACCTTGTATTCATCGATGGCGACTGTCTCCCATCCAGGCATTTTCTCCTGGACCATTGGAACGAGCGGGAACACAAGCGCACACTTCTTGGACGACGTGTTGAAACCAGTAAACGCTGGTCAGCGGGATTGTCGATCGAGAAGATTCAGCAAGGTGAGTTCGAGCGGACAGGATGGAATGAAATCATCGACGGCCTTAGAGGGAAATCCCTTAGGGTGGAAGACGGCATTCGAATTCCGATTGCCGTCGTGCGGAAGATCCTGCTGCGCAATGTTCGCGGTATGCTTGGCAGCAATTTTTCCGCGTGGAAGCGCGATTTAATCGCCATCAACGGATTCGACGAACTCTACAATGGTCCTGGATGTGGAGAGGATTCCGATGTTCAGTACCGACTGTCGCTTATTGGTGTCGTCGGAAAACCTCTCCGAAACCTCGCCATCCAGTACCACATCTGGCATAAACCAACAATTGTTTCCGACGCGTGCTGGGACCGGTTTGAGATGATCAAGTCAACCACTGAACCGCGCTGTACGAACGGCCTCCAGAAGATCGACATGAATCCAGAGACAGTTCGATAATTACTTTCTTGGCCTGCTATGGCTCGCGGGGGCGTACAACAACAATTCCCGTCATAGACGCATTCCCCTCGACGTACTTCGCAAACGAGCCTTCAGTCAGCTGAACATTTCCGCCAGAGAGGGGCGCGTGCAAGAACTTTCTGATACCGTCCTGAACAACAATCAGTCCGGTGTGCGACACGTCCAATCCCTCCTTCGATGTGGTTATTCCAATAATATCACCATCGCGTAACTTCCCGAGAATCCTGCCAAGCCGGGAACGCGGGATATACCAAAACCCACGTTTGGTTAACGCCTCTTCCCACCCGATAATTTCCTTAACAGCCTCTGGGGTACTCAGCTGACGATAAGAAGTCGGGTGAGTACTCATGAAATTGATGGTTTTCCCTGCCGGCTTTCCGCCAAGATCCTTGGAGATATCCCGGACGACCTTTTTGACTTCATTATCCGCCGCCCAGTCAGTAAAGTAATGCAGGCGGCTCGAGTAGCCATTGAGCACTCCCCCACGGTAGCGAACAAACTGGAGTCCCTTCTTGTAATCCTCAAAGTTTCGTTTACCCATTTTCACGCAGCGGGCTAGAACAAGAGCGTTTTCCATGAATGTTGTACAGTCAAGCTCGCGCAGGTTGACCACAAGGCACTCCTCCCCGGGCATCTCAAGGGTATGTGCTACGTACGGGGTGCCTTGGAAGGATAACCCTACAGCCGCAACGACAGCCGCAATTGGCCTGGCTGCAAGGTTCTTCTTCGCTGCACTCTGCATTACACGCAAGAAGATCTCTTCATCTTTATCCTTGGAAGGAGCCACGCCACCATCCGGGGCCTGGGCGTATCCATGCAGAGATAGCAATAGCATGATACCGGTGACTCCATGCAGCCATCGCAGAAGAGCATCATACGCGGGCAGTCGAGAATTCATGTAGTTCCTCAGAAGGGTGTCTCCTCCGGACCGGCAGGCGGCAATTCGTGTGTACGTACCAGCTCAAGGTTTTCGAAGCGGGCATACCGGTGGACAAACGCAAGGTCCACATTATCAATTGGGCCGTTGCGCTGTTTGCCGACAATTATTTCAGCTTTTCCCTTCACCTCTTCAAACCGGTCTGAATTCGGGTCCGTGAACATTTCCGGGCGATGGACAAACATTACAACATCAGCATCCTGTTCGATTGCACCCGACTCACGGAGATCAGAAAGAATCGGCCGCTTGTCCTGCCGCCCTTCGACAGCCCGACTGAGTTGCGAGAGTGCAACAACTGGAATATTGAGTTCCTTCGCCAGAGCCTTGAGTGAGCGGGAAATCGCCGATATCTCTTTCTCCCGATTCTCCGCATTCCTCGGGCCCTGCATAAGTTGAAGGTAGTCAACAATCACGAGGCCAATGCCTTGTTCCACCTTAAGCCGGCGGCACTTTCCACGAAGCTCCAGGATGCCAAGGCTCGCAGAATCATCAATGAAGATTTGTGCTTTGGCAATCCTGCCCGCACCTAGACTTAGCCGTCTCCAATCATCTTCCGGAAGCCTTCCCGTGCGAACCGCATGAGCATCCACCTTGGCCGTCGCACAGAGCAGTCTCATCACCAACTGTTGGATAGACATTTCCAGTGAGAAGATTCCGACCGAAGTGGGTTTACTCTTATGCATTGCTGCGTTAGACGCAAGTGAAAGCGCGAATGCTGTTTTCCCGGAGCTCGGCCGGCCCGCAACGATAATTAAGTCCGAGTTCTGCCAGCCACCGGTCAGTGTATCAAGATCGCGGAACCCGGTCGGCACACCAGTGACGCCACTGTGAGTCCCGTGGATGCTCTCGAGCATTTCTAGAGTATCGTGCACTGCTTTGTCCATACTGACGAAATTTCGCTTCATCCGCGCTTCGGAAATGCGGAAGATTGATTGCTCGGCCTGGTCCAGGAGGTCAAACGCGTCTTCCGTCTGATTGTATGCACGTGCGGTAATTTTCCCGCTTTCAGAGATGAGGCTACGCATAATTGCCTTCTCAAGTACGATGCGGGCGTGATACTCTACATTGGCCGTCGACGATACCTTCATGGTCAACTCGACGAGATACGCTTCCCCTCCGGCAGCATCCAACTCCCCCCTGCGTCGCAATTCCTCCGCAACGGTGATCGAGTCAGCCGGTTCCCCCTTTTCAAAGAGCTGCACAATCGCCTGAAAAACCTTCCGGTTTCGTTCAGCGTGGAACGCTTCTTGATCCAACACCTCAATGACTCTGGCAATGGCTTCCTTGTCGAGCAGCATTGCCCCGAGAATTTGCTCTTCGATTTCCACTGCTTGCGGTGGAATACGACCTTCCCCGGACGTTACTTCGGACGCAAGATCGATCCCTCGACGTGCTGTCATTTCAGCCATAGCTCTTCTCACTTCGGATTCTTCGTTACCAGCTCATCGTGCAGTTTTCTCAATGCCTGCACGTCTTCCCAAGTCGGCCGTTTCCAGTTGGGGTTTCTCAATAATGCTGCGGGATGGTACGTCACCATAAATGGTACGCCTTCATAATCCATGACACGTCCCCGAAGCTGTCCAAGGTTCTCTCGGGTATCGAGCAGATACTCTGCAGCAGTCAATCCAAGGCAGAGAATGACTCGCGGTTTCACCAGCGCAATCTGTTTCCTCAGGTATGGGATACAGAGTTCAGCCTCTTCGGGGGAAGGTTTCCGATTATTTGGCGGGCGACACTTTAGGATATTGCAGATATAGACATCCTCCCGCTTGAACTTGATGGCCTCGAGTATCTTGTTGAGCAACTGTCCCGCCCGGCCGACAAACGGTTCACCCTGTGCATCTTCATCCGCACCTGGTGCTTCCCCAATAAGCATGAGTGTTGCATTTGGGTTCCCGACGCCAAACACAAATTTGGTTCGCGTCTGGCCCAGAGAACATTTCATACACTCGTTGATCTGCTGTTCCAGTTCCACCACCGTCGCAGCACTTCCCCATGGCTCCTTTGTGATCGACCCGGGGGAAGGAGTGGGCAACTCAAAAAGGAGCGGCTCATCGGCCGCCGGCGGCTTCTGTTTCATCACGGCGCTCTCCTTCTTCGAAGGATGATCATCGTGCAGTAGCAGCTCTCCAAATAGCATCCGCTCCTGACGGAGCAGGTCCTGGATATCGGATAGCAGTTCAGACACGTCAAACGAGAGAGAGTAAAGGAGTAACCCTGTTCAGGATTTTGTGTGCAACCTCGATTTTCGGAAGCTTGGGTAGCTGCTCCGCATGACCGTCAGCGGTGATTATGGTAACAATGTTGGTGTCCGTTCCGAAACCTGCTCCTTCTTCCAGCGGGCTATTCAAGACGATAGCATCACAGTTCTTTGCAGCCATCTTCTTCAGGGCATTTGCCGGACCGTTCTCCGTCTCCAGGGCGAACCCCACCACCACTTGCCTTGTCTTTTTCTCACCAGCGGCTTTGAGGATATCGCGATTGTGTTTCAATTCCAAGGTGACGTGGTCACCATGCAATGCTTCGCGCTTCATCTTCCGTTTCTGCTGAGCCACAGGCGCAAAATCCGCCACGGCAGCAGCCATCACCAGAAGATCCGTTCTCGGGAACTCCGCCAGCACAGCACTCTCCATCTCTGCTGCAGTCATTACGTCAATACGATGAACGTTGCGTGGCGTTGTAAGTGATACCGGGCCTGCAATCAGCGTCACGTCGGCGCCCCGTTGTGATGCAGCTGTCGCAAGAGCAAACCCCATCTTCCCTGTTGACCTGTTACCAATATAACGGACGGGGTCAATCGGTTCATGCGTTGGTCCCGCGGTCACTAGCACGCGTTTTCCCCCAAGATCCTTCTGTGCATTCGCCAGAATGCGCTCCAGATGTTCCATCAGAACAGGGATCTCTGGAAGCCTTCCTGGACCCGATAGCCCGCTGGCCAACTCTCCGGTTTCAGGCTCAATGATATGGCAACCCTGTTCCCGCAGCGAGGCAACATTGCGCTGGGTTGCATCGTTCAGATACATGTCCACATCCATTGTTGGCGCAACAATCAGTGGACACCGAAGGGCAAGCACGAGGGTGGTAAGAAAATTGTCCGCCACGCCGTGAGCAATCTTGGCAATTGTGTTGGCGGATCCAGGCGCGATCAGCATGACATCGGCCCATGTTCCAAGCTCAATGTGTTTCGTCCATTGAGTCGTCGCTTGATCAGGCGATGCCGGAAACATCTCAACCACGACTTCTCGTTGCGACAGTACTGAGAGGGTAAGCGGAGTGATAAACTCCGTCGCCGACGGTGTCATCACGACCTGAACTTCGCCGCCCCCCCGAACGATCTCACGCACCAGCAAGGCAGTCTTATAGGCAGCTATGCCGCCCGTAACGCCAAGGAGGATGTGTTTCCCCTGAAGCATTGCGGTTCCAGATGTCTATTCTTCACTACTTTCTTCCTCCACCTCTTCTTCCGGGATGACCGGCTCCACCTCTTCCCGCTCCCGGTACCGCCAACCGAGGCTTCCATTCATCAGTTCATCCAGCGCTGTATCCGTGGGCTTTGCGCGCTTCTCAAATTCCATCGCAATCTTCAGTTGATCAGGGTTGATGTCATTCTCTTCCGCATCCGTTTCCGTCTTCGTGATGATCATCTCCACGCGCTGATTAAATTCTATCTTCACCTCTTCGTTCACTTGGCGAGCCCGTTTTGAGGCTGCCACTATTGCCTCGTGAACGTTTACCCCTTCCCGGTTGAAAAACTCCAGATCGATCGGCTTAAGCGCCATATCGCACATCCCTCCTGAACTAATACTTGAGATAGTTTTGAACTAGTCTTTGAACTTCCTCGATGGCTTGGTTCAGCACATCATTCGTTACCTGTTTATCAAACTGTTTGCCCAATTCCAATTCCATCGGGACACGTTCCATCCGTCGCGCAAGTGCCGCGTCGTTCTCGGTGTGTCGGCTCCGTAATCGTTCGTACAACACTTCGGCACTTGGCGGCCGAATGAAAATCAGCAGAGCATCCGGGTACAGCCGCTTAATGGAGAGCCCACCCTTGACATCAACGTCGAAGATTAAGTGTTGTCCGGCAGCTAATGCTCTATCAATCTCTGCCCGCAGCGTGCCGTAGTAGTCTCCGTAGATCTCTTCCCATTCTGCAAACTCTCCAGCTGCAACCCGGTGCTGGAACTCTTCCTTCGTTAGGAAGTAGTAATCCGTGCCGTCAATCTCATTTGATCGCATCGGCCGCGTGGTTGCTGACACCGAAAATCGCATTCCTGGATTCCGAGCGAGAATTGCTTGCGCAAGTGAGGTCTTTCCCGCCCCGCTTGGTGCTGAGATAACCACAAGCTTTCCGCGACGTGTGTCAGTCTGCACCATCGCTATTCGACGTTCTGCAGCTGCTCGCGTACCTTTTCCAATTCCTCTTTCGCGTGAACAACTTGATGTGCAATCTCAGAATCGTTCGATTTCGAGCCCATGGTGTTCACTTCACGGTTCATTTCTTGAATCAGGAAATTTAGCTTTCTCCCAGCAGCTTCGTCCGACGCAATTGCTTGGTGAAAGAACTTCACATGGCTCCTGAATCGGACACATTCTTCCGTAACGTCCAGCTTGTCCGCCAGCAATGATATTTCCAGCTCCAATCGTCCCGGGTCGATCGGTCCATTTTCCACAAGTTGTGCAACACGCTCTTGTAGACGCGTTCGCTCACGTGGGATCTGCTGTTTCGATAGCTCCTCAATCCGGTCGACCATGCTTGAAAGCAGATCAAGGCGCTTGCGCAAATCTGCCTCGAGTTGGCTCCCTTCTTTTCGACGCATCGCGGTGAGCTCGCCGATTGCCTTTTCCAATGCCACTTGGGCAACCTTCCACTCCGTCTCATCTGCATTTTCAAGTTCCTGTGGCTGGAAGATCTCCGAGAACTGAAGCAAATGCTCAATTCTCACTGTCTGTTTGAGATGGAGCGTTTTGCGAAGACCATTCAGCAGCTTGAGGTAAGCCTTCGCAGCCATAGGATCAAACCGTAGCGCCGCCTCTCCCGTCTCACCACGCTGGATTGTAACGATCAGGTTGATCTTCCCCCGGAGCGTCGCCTTCCGGACGATTTCCTTGATGTCGTTTTCCCGTAAGGCAAGGGAACGCGGAAGGCGCGCAACAACGTCAAGGAAGCGGCCATTAAGGCTTCGGAGCTCAACGGAGACAGCAACCCCCTCCGACTCAGCTTCGCCGCGGCCGTAGCCGGTCATGCTGGTAATCATGCCCCAATTCCCACTTTTGCCCTAGGAAAGTATATTTACCAAAAACCCGAAGGAGTTGCAATCGAAACTTCCCAACACAACTTCCCACAAGTTATCCACAGCTGAACTTTGATTTCTTGGCAAAATCAGGCTCTTTTCAATATATTGTTGACAACATCATGCTAACTAATTACTACACGATAGGATACGTTGCTGTAACGCTCCACGCGATCCTCCGGGGGCTTCAGATTAGAGAAGCTTTCACGCAGTCTGCAGACGAAATGGTAATCGGCTTCGGAACGAGTGGACCATCCCTTGTCTTTTCCTGCAGGCCCAATCTAAACGCAGCATACGTACATGAGCACTACGCCCGCGCACGAACGAACTCCACCGACGTTCTCCCCGATGCACATGGTCGAACTGTCACCGCCGTTCTGCGACACCCCGTTGATCGAGTGATCACCCTTGTGCTTAGCTCCGGACACCGAATCGTCCTTCAGCTCTTCGGTCCGCAGGCAAACGCCCTCTTGCTCGGACCCGATTCCATTATTCGTGAGGCTTTCAGAAAATCGAAGCTGTTGATCGGACAACCTTTTGAAGACCGCAAGGGCGAGATGGTGTATGACTTTGACCATCCAATCTTGACGCTTCACACTCCGGGCATCACATCCATAGGCCAAGCCACTCGAAAGCTTTATCCTCAGCTCGGCGCTACGTTAACAAAGGAGCTGCTTCATCGGAGTGGAATTGCGTCCAATGCCGATCCTTCCACTCTCCCATCCGACCTTATCAAGAGCTTCCGCATTCAGTTCCGAAAACTCCTCACCGAGCTGGGAACCCCAAGGCCCCGGATCTATCTCGACATCAATGGTGCACCATCAGTCTTTTCCATTGTCCACCTCACTCATCTTCAGGACGCAGCAGTTCAGGAGTTTGACGACATTCATGCCGCCATTCGTCTTTTCGTCTCGCACAAGCATGCAGGCCACGCTCTCGACGAGCATGTCGCTCCAATGCGCGCCTCGCTTCGCCGTGAACAGCAAAAACTTCACCGTGCGCTCCACGCAATGACACACGAGCAGCAGGCAGCAAACCGAGCAGACGAGTATGAACGCATCGGTCAGACGCTCATGGCACATCTCAGTGAGATATCCAAAGGCGACCCTATCATCGCCGCTGATGGACTATCCATTCCCCTCGAACCAGCCCTCACTCCCGTACAGAATGCCCAGCACTATTTCAAGAAAGCAAAGCGGTCCCGTGCTGCTGCTGCGGAAATGTCTACCCGTATCGTTGCTGCTCGCGCACGTCTCAGTATTGTTACACAATTGCTCGATAGCCTCGAATCAGTGATCTCACGCAAAGATCTGGCTACGTTCACCAGCGAAAATACGGAGGCTCTCGAAGCACTGCGGTTGGTGCCCAAAATAGCAGGACGCGTACAGCTGCCGTTCCACACATTTGTTGTGGATGGAGGATTTGAGGTTTGGGCAGGCAAGAGTAGCGAAAAGAACGATATCCTCACGATGAAGCATTCTAAACCGAACGACTTCTGGTTTCATGCCCGTGGTACGAGTGGATCTCACGTTATCCTAAAGGTAGATACAGCAAGAGGAGAGCCCGGGAAGAAAGCAAAAGAACAGGCAGCCGCAATAGCCGCCTATTACAGCAAGATGAGGGGCTCCTCACTCGTACCCGTGGCAATGACAAAACGGAAGTACGTCAGGAAACCGAAGGGTGCTCCACCCGGAACGGTTCTGCTTGAACGAGAAACCGTTCTCCTTGTCGAGCCGGCTCTCCCAAATGACGCATTGTAACTGGCCCTTATCACGTAGGAGTATGTATGACACATTCGAGACGCAGATCACCCATCGACCCCTCTTCTCTTTCGCTTGCAACAAAGGCAATCCATGGTCAGAAGTTGCAGCCCTTTCGGGGACCTGTCGCTCCAGCCATCCATCAAACATCAACCTACCGGTTTGCCAACTCGAACGATGCCGTCCGCTATGCACAGGGTGATCCTGATGTCTACGTCTACACGCGCTACCACAACCCTACTGTGGCTGAAGCAGAAGAGCGTCTGGCGTTGATGCTGGAAACAGAGAGAACGCTTCTGGTTGCATCGGGGATGGCCGCTATTTCATCAGCGATCCTATCTGTCACTCGGGCCGGCGACGAAATCATCAGCACTCCGGCGTTATATGGTGGAACCTACCGCTTCTTTCGCGATATTCTTCCTGGCCTGAATATCAGGGTGCGCTACGTCCGCCCCGACCGACTCACACGTATTGTTGACTTAGCAAATCGCCGGACACGGGTCATATATTTTGAAACCCCCACCAATCCCACTCTTGGCATCGTCGATATTGATACTCTCATCACAGCCACGCATGCCGCAGAGAGAAAGACTGGCCGCAAGATTATCACAATGATTGACAATACCTTTGCAACTGTAGTCAATCAGAACCCTCATGCACGTGGGGTTGATGTCATCCTGGAAAGCGGCACCAAGTACCTCGGTGGTCACAGCGATCTGCTCGCTGGGGTTATCGCTGGCACAGAGAGATTTGTACATGGTGCTCACACACAAATGAAGTACTTTGGTGGATGCATTGATCCATTTGCTGCCTTCCTCATGATTCGCAGCCTCAAGACCTTCGAACTTCGAGTGCAACGCCAGAACGAAACTGCTTTCGCGCTCGCACACTTTCTCAAGACCCACCCGAATGTACGTGACGTTCTCTACCCCGGACTTGCATCCCACCCAGGGCACGCCGTAGCGCGCAAGCAGATGGTCGACGCGGGTGGAATGGGGTATGGTGGCATGGTGACGATTGAAGTACGGGGCGGTGTCCGGGGAAGCGTGAAAGTATGCGATGCGCTGCGCGTAGCAGTCAACGCAATGTCGCTCGGTGGCGCAGAAACCTTGGTCAGCATCCCTGTTTATTCCTCCCACATCGGAATGACTTCAAGAGAGCTTGAATCGCATGGGGTAAGACCTGGAATGATCCGCATTTCTGTTGGGCTAGAAGGATTTCAGGATCTCAAGGACGACTTTGCCCAGGCACTTGATCTGCTTTCTTGATTTTCAAGCTGGTTTTGGTTAGAATGAAAAACTGCAAATCATTCAAATTCATATCGTTATTACCATTGGTGGAGACCCGCGGTGAGCACAAAGATTTCTCTGTTCCGGAACTCTTCGGGAGCCTTATTCTCAATACTCATTAGCTTGATCCTTATCGGGTGCTCACCCAATGAGCACGATATCGTTGTCGCAAGAATAGGCAACGACCCATTGACGTTGGGTGAATACGAGAAGGTCTATGTCAAGAGCAACGGGAGTCGTGAGGTGGGGGCAGCCGCAAGCCAGGAAGATCGAGAAAAGTTTCTCGATCTGATCCTCAAGTACAAGCTGAAGCTCAAGGATGCATACAGCCGGGGCCTCGACAAAACACCCGAGGTGATACAGGAAATCGAACAGTATAAGGGAAGTCTTGCTCAATCATTCCTTACAGAACGTGAAATTGTCTCGCCGGGTGTTCGGCAACTCTATAACCGTCGACAAGAGGAAATCCGGGCTGCTCACATCCTCCTTGAGTTAGCACCGAATGCTTCCCCCCAAGACTCTGCGGCCGCCTACAAGAAGGCGTACGAAATCCTGGCGGAACTGAAGGCTGGAAAGGATTTTGGCACCCTCGCCGCCACACTCTCCAAGGATCCATCAGCACGAGATAACAAGGGGGATCTTTATTATGCTACCGGTGGGGATTTCGTTCCAAGCTTTGAGGACGCTGCCTATACCCTCAAGCCGGGAGAAATTTTCCCCACACCCGTGCGAACTCGATTTGGCCTTCACATCATCAAGTTGGTCGACCGCAAGCCTGCCCCGGGTGAGGTTCACGAAAGCCACATCATGATCCGCTTCCCATCAATGTCCCCTTCCCCCGAGGACACAGCAAAAGCCTACGCAAAGATCCGCAAGATACAGGACAGCGTGGCCCTTGGCATCGATTTCGCCGAGTTGGCCAAGCGGAATTCTGAGGATGGTGGGTCAGCAACGCGCGGCGGGGACCTGGGCTGGTTTACCCGCCGTCGGTGGGTCCGCCCTTTTGATGACACGTCTATGGTACTTAACGTCGGGCAAGTCTCCGGCATCGTCCGGACCAGCTATGGTTACCATATCATCAAGTGCTATGAACGTCGGGCCCAAAAGAGTTTTGAGGACGCAAAACAAGAAATCGAAACATTGTACCAGCAGCGTCGCTTCCCTGATGAAAACGCCAACTTCTTAAACAGCCTTAAGAAGGAGCTTCGATTTGCCCGGTACGATTCTGTGTTAGCACGCTTCTTAGCCTCTGTTGACAGTTCGAAGACTCTTCGCGACTCCGCATGGGCAACCAACATTTCCCCTCCTCTCCACAAGACTGCAGTGCTGTCTATTCTCGGCAGGCCGGTATCGCTTGACAGTGTGTTGAACCTTATGCAGAATCGACCCGAGCTCAGTAATACCCAGCTCCGCTCTCAGCAGTTTGGAAACGCCTTAGACAAGGTTTCCGAACAACTCCTGTTTGCGGCTAAGGCTGACTTTCTCGTGGAGCAGAATACAGACTTTGCGATGGTCATGAAGGAATACAAGGAAGGTGTGCTTCTATACCAAATTGAACAGCAGCAGATCTGGAGCAAGATTACTCCGACCGACTCAGTGCTACACGCATATTTTAGCGGGCATCGTGGGAAGTTCACATTCCCTGACCGAGTTCGGCTCACTGAAATTCGCCTGAATAATGAAGCAAACGCGCGGGCAGCCCGCCAGCGACTGTTGGCTGGCGACGCATTTGAACGTCTGGTTACCGAAGATTCCCTTCGCCTAGAGCTTCCCAACAAGTATGCGGCAACATTTTCCCAAAGGTCAGCCTCCCTCTCACCGTCTACAAAGAAATCCCTCGCTGCAGCTGCAGAACAACTCAAAAACGACGCAGGCCTGAACATCCGTTTCACTGCAATGCCTGACACCATGAAGGATAAGCCGAAGAACCTGGACCTTGCTTCACGACGGATTCAGGCAATGAAGACTGTCCTAACCAAAGACTATGGTCTTCCGGAAAATCGGGTGCTGCTAAATGTCACGGCATTGACGGGAGATTCAACACTGAACGCCAAGGATCGTGCTACAAAAAGCCTTTCCGTCACTGTTGAAATCCTTGGCCGACAAGCTAGAATTGTCGGCCCCCTTGACAGCGGTGTATTTGCACCGGCCGCCGATGAACGAGCAAAGAGAGCAGATTCTTTAAGTGTCGGGGGTCTTACGATGCCATTCTCTTTCCGCAACGGTTATTCGGTTGTTCGCCTTGATGGTCGGGAACCAGCACGCCAGAAGACCTTCGAAGAGGCCGGCGCTGAAGTTTCTACATCATTTCAGGATTACGAAGCAAAACGTCTTGAAAAGGAATGGATAGACGGGATAAAGCAGCGATTTCCCGTCACGGAAGAGAGAGAAAACCTCAAGAATGCATTCAAGGCAACACCATAGAGCCGGTTGGCCGTCGGCCATCATCGCCGCTATTGCGTTACTCATTGTTTTTTCCGGCTGTTCAGACAACAGCCACCGCAAACAATTCATTGCGCGTGTGGGAACTTCCGAGTTGACCGAGGAAGATCTCATCCAAGATTCGCTTGCGGGGCAGCATCCTGCTTCCAGCACCGCAGTGAATGACTGGATCGTTAATGAATTGCTCTTTCAAGAGGCTGCACGACGAGGTCTTACCACAACTGATGCCTTCAGGCGTCAGGTAGATGCTGCAAAGAGGCGCTTGGCAATTGCAGCGCTCCTCGAACAGGAGCTGTATACACCCGCTGATAGTGCTCTGGTGAATGAGGCTGCAATTGCACAGGCCTTCGCCGCATCGGGCCCGCAGTATGTTCTTCATGAGGACGTGGTGCTAGCAAGCTACGCCCTCTTTGCCGACCGCGAGACTGCAAATAGCTTCCGCTCCACACTCCTCCGAGGAACGAGTTGGGCCGATGCACTACAGCAGATCCGGGACAACCAGAAGACAGCTCCTTTGCTGCTGCAGGCCGCCACTCGGCAGTACTTTACACAGCATACAATGTATCCTCAGGAGCTCTGGAAGCTGACGCACTCCTTAGGCAAAGACGAGGTGTCATATGTCCTTACGGTCAACGACGGCTTGTACGTCGTGAAGGTCTTCGGCATCAAGAGACAGGGAGACATACCGGACCTTGATTATGTTCGGACTGAAGTCCGATATCGCCTTCTCATCGACGAGCGCCGTACGCGGTACGAACGCTTGGTGGCAGATCTGCGATCCAAACATGGGGTCGAGCTCCGGGTCGACAGAGTTGACTCCGGAGGGTTGGGGAATAAGGAGAAAGAATGAAAAGAATCCTTGTTGTCGGTCTTATGATTGCAGCAGTGCTTCCACTTCAAGGGCAAGTACTTGACAGGATCGTCGCTGTCGTTGACAACGACCTCGTTCTCGAATCGGAACTGAACGCCCAGATTCAGTTCTTCGCTTTTAATAACCGTATTGACGAGAAGACACCTAATCTGCGTGAGCAAGTATTACAATCAATGATCAATGAAAAGTTGATTGTGGCCAAGGCGATCGAAGACAGTGTGACGGTTACAGACGAGGAGGTGCAGCAACAACTCGACGCAGTTATTCAGCAGCGCATTGCCCAAGCTGGCTCGGAGCAACGTCTCGAGGAAGCGTGGGGCATGCCATTGAGCAGGATCAAGCGCGAGTTTCGGGAGGAAATGCGCAAGAATCTTCTCGCCCAACGGTTGCAGCAGCAACGTATCAGTGGGACAACAATTGGACGTCACGAGGTTGAGGAATTCTATCACACCTATAAGGATAGTCTTCCGAGGGTTCCCGAAGAGGTAGAGTTAGCCCATATATTTATCAAACCAAAAGCCACAGAATCTGCAAAGGCAGCTGCCCGTGCAAAGCTGAAGGATCTTCTCGATAGCCTCAAGGCAGGAGCGCAATTTGTCGATCTCGCGAAACGCTACTCCCAGGATGCCGGTACTGCACCACAGGGTGGAGAGCTTGGCTTCGTCCGCCGCGGCCAATTCGTGAAAGATTTCGAAACTGCAGTCTTTGCCCTCAACGAGGGGCAGATATCTGGCATTGTTGAGACCGACCGCGGCCTTCACATCATTCAGCTTCTTGAGCGTCGTGGCGACGCCGTACATGCACGCCACCTGATGCTCCGCGTTGAACGCGACAAAACCAGCGACGATGCCACCATTGCACTTCTTGATTCACTCAGGACCGCGGTTCTTGCAGGCGCCAACTTCTCCGAACTTGCGAAGAAGTATTCAGAAGATACGGAAACAAACCTTGTGGGCGGCAATCTTGGAACACTAGACCTTGAACAAATCGACAAGGCATGGTATGCCACAGTTTCTCCCCTCAAGGCCGGCGAAATTTCAAAACCCGATCGGCTGACTGTCGGGAGCATCTATGGGTACCACATCGTCTGGTTGAAAAAACGGACCCCCGCCCACGCTATGACGCTCGAGCAGGATTATCGACGCCTCGAACAAATCGCATTGAACAACAAGCGCACCAAAGATCTCCAGAACTGGCTTGACGAGCTGAGGACAAAGATCTTCTGGCAGGTTCGCCTCTAACCGAGAATCCGTATGAATGCACAGCCGAGGGAACCCGTCAGCGATGTTGAGGCAGCACGCCTGCTCAAGCGATCCTACGATGCGCTTCGTATGGAGATCGCCAAGGTTATTGTCGGGCAAGATACAGTTGTCGAACAGCTTCTCATTGCACTTCTGTCACGCGGACATTGCCTCCTGATCGGTGTTCCTGGTCTTGCGAAAACACTCCTTATCAAGACGCTTGCCGATGTGCTCAGGCTGAGTTTTCGACGGATCCAGTTTACTCCTGATCTCATGCCGAGCGATATTACCGGCACCGAGATCATCGAAGAGCGCCAAGGTGGTGGCCAAAAATCTTTCCGGTTTGTTCGCGGACCTGTATTCGCGAATATCGTCCTCGCAGACGAGATCAATCGTACTCCACCCAAGACCCAATCCGCGCTTCTCGAAGCAATGCAAGAACATCGGGTAACTGCGGCCGGACAGACATATACCCTTGATGAGCCGTTCTTTGTTCTTGCCACGCAAAATCCCATCGAGCAGGAAGGAACATACCCTCTCCCCGAGGCTCAGCTGGATCGTTTCATGTTCAACCTCTGGCTGGACTACCCCCTGGCCGAAGAGGAACTTCGAATCGTCAAGTCAACGACCAGCCTTTTTGCTCCTGAACTCAGCCACGTCCTTTCAGGAGAACAGATCATTGGTTTTCAGGATCTTGTCCGACGTGTCCCCGTCGCCGATGATGTTATCGCATATGCAGTCAAACTCGCACGCAGGACGCGTCCGAAGAACGAGCTTGCTCCAAAGTTCATCCGTGATTGGCTCAGTTGGGGCGCTGGGCCACGCGCCTCGCAATACCTTATTCTCGGTGCAAAGACGCGAGCGATCCTCGATGGACGGCACACACCTGACATGGATGATGTACGGAACGTTGCCGCACCCACCCTTCGGCACCGCATTGTTCCCAACTTCAATGCTGAGGCAGATGGCGTCACCGCCATCGAAATCGTTGCGCGGCTGGTGAACGAAACCACACCATAGCTCTCATATGCCGGGCATCCGTTTCGACTTTGCCGCCCCCGCGGCACTCGTCTTCCTGATCATCATTACCGGCATTGTTGCAGCAGTTTGGTACTACCGCCATACCATTCCCGTTGTATCCGGGCGTCTCCGCGCTCTCCTTACAGCCCTCCGCGCGGCATCGCTCAGCCTCCTTCTCCTCCTGTTTGCACAGCCTCTCCTTCACCTATCGTTTACGTCCGTTGAGCCACCTTCGCTCGCGGTAATCGTCGATAATAGCGCTAGCATGAACATCACCGAACAGGGAAAACGCAGGGGCGACGCAGTCTACACCGCTCTCCGAGATAACGTATTCAAAGCCATTAGCCGGCGAGCGAACGTACATTACTACAAATTCGGTCTACGCCTCACCACCCTGCAAGCTCCTGAAGCTGATACACTCACCTTTAACGACGAAGCAACAGACCTCTCTGCTGCAATCCAGGCCCTTGGCCGAGAAAGAGAGCAACACCGTATTGATGCTGGCATACTGATCACCGATGGAACGCTGACCCTTGGGAGAAATCCCATCTATGATGCGGATGCGGTTGGGGTGCCACTCTATACTGTCGGGATCGGAGACACTTCTGAATCGCGGGATCTTGTCATCACAAAGGTTATCGCAAATCAAATTGTCTACAGCGACGTACCGACCCCTGTTGATGTTACTCTCAAAAGTTCGGGGTTCGGTGGAGAACGAATTCAAGTAGGACTGTTTCGGGGGACCAACGAAATAGCTCGAAGCGCACTGATTCTCCAACCGGGTACACGCGAATACTCTATACCCCTGACATATGTTCCCGAAGGAGAGGGATCGACACGCTATACTGTGAAAGCCGACGTTCTCCCTGGTGAGCTCACCGCAAAGAACAACCGCTCGACGTTTATTGCACGAGTTCTGAAGAGTAAATTGCGCCTTCTACTTCTTGCAGGAGAACCATCACCAGATGTTGCTATCCTTGGCCAGGTTCTTCGAGAAGAGAGAAATTTCGACGTCCGCTCCTTTACCCAGCGTCTCTCTGGAGGCTATTATGAGGGTACACTCACCAAGAATCTCTTAGATTCAATGGACTGCTTCATATTTATCGGGTTCCCCACACCCGCAACTCCCGGATCATCGTTCCAGCTGATCGTCGATGCTCTTACATCTCGCAATCTACCATTGCTGTTTATCGCAGGATTGCGGGTTGACTACAACAAGCTGCGGCAGCTCGGAACCCTCATCCCGTTCAGTGCTGACGTCTTCGCTCCTGCAGAGCAGTATGTGACGGCACTTCCCATTGAGACCGAGCGGCTTCATCCGCTCGTTTCATTAGATTCTCCAGATGGCGCTGACGTTTGGAAACGCCTCCCTCCCCTCTTTCGAACACTCACCTTCTACAAAGCCCGTCCGGAAAGCCGGATTCTAATTGGGGGAAAGACTGAGAACATGTCGACAGTTGATCCGCTGGTGATCATCAGGAGTGTAGGAAGGGAACGATCGATGGCCATCACCGCTTATAGCCTCTGGCGCTGGCGGTTGCTCGTCCAAGGTGATTCGCAAACAGAAGGATTTCTTGCTGCTTTTCTCTCTGAGACTGTCAAGTGGCTCACGTCACCCGATAACTCTCGCCCTGTCCGTGTCGAGCCAACAAAGGAACTGTTTGTCCAGGGTGAACCCGCCGAATTCATCGGGCAGGTATACACTGCTGCGTCAGCACCCATCGACAATGCGCGGATCACTCTCTCCGTTCAGCGTCAGAGTGACACATTCTCCACTGAACTTCGGGCCATTGGTAACGGCCGATATGAGGGAAGGTTCGAAGGATTGGTGGAAGGAGAGTACAGCTACAAGGCTGTAGCAGAAGCCGGTGGTGTAACCATTGGATCCGATGAAGGAAAGTTCTCCGTTGGCGGTATCAGTCTAGAATTCCAAGATACACGCCCCAATTTCTCTCTCTTACGCCTTCTTGCTCTGAGGACGGGTGGACAGTTCTTTTATCCCTCTGAGCTTCAGGCGCTCGACTCCGCATTAGCCACACAACCACACTTTATCACACAACAGGTTCAGCGTACCAAAGAATATGAACTGTGGAACTGGCAGTATATCCTTGGAGCAATTGTTCTCCTGCTCGCTATCGAATGGGTGGTACGGCGGAAGACAGGTATGCTGTAATAGGCAAGTTTCTGGCTATTTCTTCTTACGCTTCCCACCCTTTTTCGGTCCCGCTGCATTCTTTTGACCAGGCTGGATAGAAGGTGTCGGGGTGGCCTTTGCAGATGTTTGCTGTTTCCTCTTTCCTTCAGACACATCACCATTATCACCAGCAAGGTCTTCGGCTCCCTCCCCTTTTTCATCGGCTTCCTCTTCCTCAGACGCTACCGCTGTAACGTCGGATATTGAATCTCCCTGCTCTAGACGGATAAGCCGAACACCCTGAGTATTGCGCCCCGCAAGCCGGATTTCGCTTGCATGCTGCCTGATAATAATGCCGTTGTTTGTGACCACCACAACATCGTCTGTGTTCACGACCTCTCGAATCGCAACCATCTTCCCTGTCTTATTGGTTGTCTTCACGGTGATGATCCCTTTCCCGCCTCGATGGCTCACGCGGTACTGATCTGTCCCACTTCGTTTCCCATAGCCGCCTTCTGTAGCCACCAGAATTGATGTTCCCGACCGTCGGAGGACCACGGAACCAACGACCTTATCTCCCTTTCTCAATCTAATCGCCCGAACACCGGCAGCCGTTCGACCCATAGCTCGCACCTCCCTCTCCTGGAAACGAATGGCCATACCTTCCAGCGTGCCGATCACGATGTCTTGTGACCCATCGGTCATCTTTACATCAATGAGCCGGTCTGCCTTACCGAGGCTGATCGCCGCAATGCCAGTCCGACGTGGATTACTGAACTCCTGCACCGCCGTCTTTTTGATAATACCATGTTGAGTGACCATCATAACAAAGTATGGATCCTCAAAACTCTTCACCGCCACAAAGGAGGCGATCGTCTCTTCCGGTTCCTTCGAAATGAGGTTCACGATTGACTTCCCCCGCGACGCTCGCCCCCCCTCCGGAATCTCAAACACCTTCAGCCAGTAGCACCGACCCTTATCAGTAAACAGCAACATATAGTCGTGTGTCGAGCCCACGAACACATGCTCAATGAAATCGTCCTCTTTTGTTGTGGCCCCGGTACTTCCCCGCCCGCCACGCGACTGCCGCCGGTAGCCACTTACTGGAAATCGCTTGATGAAGCCACCGTGGCTGACGGTGATCACCACTTGCTCCTCGGCGATCATGTCTTCGACGCTGAACTCCTCTGCCTTATAAACAATCTCTGTCCGGCGGGCGTCAGCATATTTTCCCTTGAGCTCCAGCAATTCTTCCTTGATAATTTCCATCTGGAGCGGTTTGCTTTTCAGGATTGCCCTGAGCCGTTCGATGAGCTTTATCGTCTCACGATATTCTTCCTCGATCTTACGCCGCTCCAGGCCGGTAAGCCGCTGGAGGCGCATCTCCAAAATCGCTTTTGCCTGAATCTCTGAAAGCTTGAACCTCTTCATCAGGCCAGCTTTTGCAGTCTCAACGTCCTTCGATGCCTTGATGAGTTTAACGATTGCGTCGATGTTGTCGAGCGCGATTATGTACCCTTCGAGAATGTGGGCACGCTTCTCGGCTTCCTCCAGTTCATATTTGGACCTGCGAACGACAACGTCGTTACGATGTTCGATAAAGAGCTGAATCAGGTCACGAAGCATCAAGATCTTTGGTCGTCCATCTACAAGCGCCAGCATAATGACACCAAAGGTCGTCTGCATTTGCGTGTGCCGGTAGAGGTTGTTCAACACAATCTCTGGATTCGCATCACGCTTCAGGTCCAGGACAATGCGGAGCCCATCACGATCTGATTCGTCGCGGATGTCAGCAATATCCTCCAGCTTCTTATCGTTGACCATATCCGCCACCTTCTCGATCAGGTTCGCCTTATTCACCTGATACGGGAGCTCAGTAACCACAATACTCTGCCGCTCACCCTTACCCGTTTCGATATTGGCGCGGGCCCGTACTACAATACGGCCACGACCAGTCGTATAGGCCTCCTTGACCCCGTCGTAGCCATAGATAATGCCGCCGGTCGGGAAATCGGGAGCTTTAATGAACCTCAACAACTTCTCGGTAGTCACGCTCTCATCCACGATAAAGGCAATGCACGCGTCAATGACCTCACCGAGATTGTGCGGAGGAATATTCGTTGCCATACCAACCGCAATACCACTACTTCCGTTAACCAGAAGGTTTGGAACCAATGCCGGAAGGACAGCAGGTTCTTTAAGTGTGTCGTCAAAGTTGGGAACGAAATCTACCGTATCCTTCTGGAGATCTTTCAGCATCTCCTCAGCAATCCGCGACAGCCGAGCTTCGGTGTATCGCATCGCGGCGGGCGAATCACCGTCAACAGACCCGAAATTTCCCTGCCCATCAACCAGCGGGTACCGCATGGAGAATTCCTGCGCCATGCGAACCATCGTATCATATACCGCCGTATCCCCGTGCGGGTGGTACTTACCAAGCACTTCGCCGACAATACGAGCAGACTTCTTGTACGGACGGTTTGCCGCAAGCCCCAGGTCCTGCATACCGTAAAGGACGCGGCGGTGCACTGGTTTCAGGCCATCACGGACGTCCGGTAGCGCTCGTGCAACAATTACGGACATCGAGTAATCGATGTAGGAGCCCCGCATTTCCTCTTCGATATCAACCGGTAGAACCTTTTCGTTCACTGTTGCCATGCGCTATCGTCCGTTACTCGTAATACTTTGTGGTTCCAATACCTTGGCGGACTACACATCTAGGTTCCGTACATACTTTGCGTTCTTTTCGATAAACTGCCTGCGCGGCTCCACTTCATCACCCATAAGAATTGAGAATGTCCGATCGGCATCAGCCGCACTCTCGATCGTCACCTGAAGAACAGTTCGGGTCTCCGGATTCATTGTAGTCGACCAAAGTTGCTCAGGATTCATTTCCCCCAGACCTTTGAAGCGCGATATTGACACACCGTCAGAAAGCACCACCGCACCTTCTTCCGGTACTTCTTCTGGGCCGATCTCTTTCTTATCCTTTGCCTTCTCGGCCCTCAATCGCTTAATTACCTCGTCACGTTCCTCCTCATCGTACGCATAGACTTCCTGCTTCCCTTTCTTCAGTTTGAACAGCGGCGGCTGCGCAATATACACGTGCCCTAGCTCAATCAGGTCCTTCATATGCCTGTAGAGCAGTGTAAGTAGTAATGTGCGGATATGGGACCCATCAACATCAGCGTCGCACATCAGGATGATCTTTCCATACCGAAGCCCTTCTATGGAAAACTCCTCACCCACACCGGTACCAATTGCCGTGAAGATATTCCGGATTTCTTCGTTCTCAAGGATCTTGTGGAGCC
>Ga0153915_10001456_pt1 | contig 21728 bp, 18 predicted proteins | sample Opewatmetagenome_2_FD_107003 | JGI IMG/M metagenome (GOLD analysis project Ga0153915, IMG submission 107003) | Freshwater wetland microbial communities from Ohio, USA - Open water 3 Core 3 Depth 3 metaG | ecosystem: Environmental > Aquatic > Freshwater > Wetlands | place: USA: Ohio, Lake Erie...
AAAGTGACCAGGAAGGCCTTGTCCGCCTTGATGACGTGTTCCTTGACGCGGTAGAAGCCGATCAGCCGCCAGCAAGCAATGGCGATGATCTCCCAGAAGAGGTACAAGAAAATGAGGTTCGAAGAAAAGACGAGCCCCATCATCGCGCCGACGAAGAGGACGACCATCAGGTAATACTCGTTCTGGTTCTCCTCGTGGGCGATGTACCCGAGGGAATACAGGATGATCAGGAACCCGACGAACGAGGAGACGATGGCCATGAAGATGGAGAGCGGGTCGATGATGAGCGCAAAATCGAGACCCAGAGCCAGGGGCCTCTTGAAGATCACCTGGCCGCCCGTCACGGCGAACGGGACAAGGAAAAGCGGGAGGACGGCCGTGGCGGCGCCCAAGAGCAGGGCCCAGGCCGACCGCACGGACTTGGAGATGCGTCCGGCGATGGGGATCGTGAAAGAGCCGATAACGGGGATGAAGATCGTTAAGAGAACTATGAGTTCGGTACTCATTATGACTGAATTATAAGGAATTAAGAGGAGTGAGTATAATGAGCGAAAAATCAAAAGTCAATAAATTTTGACAACTATTTGTAGGGAGCGATCAGCGCGGTTTTTGGGCCGCCCGCGCCCGGACCGCCCTGAGAATCCTCAGCCAATGGGGCTTCAGGAAAGGGGGAGCGTTCAGGCTGTCGAGGGCGTAGCGCCGGTCTGCCTGCTCGAGGTCCAGCACGGCGGTGATCATTTCCTCCTGGTAGAAGCCCGCCTCGGCCAGCGGCAGCCCGTCCGGGTTCCGGATGAAAGACTGGCCGCTCGAGGTCTGGCGGCCGTCCGGAGACTGCCCGACCGTGTTGGCCACGCAATGGAAGATCCGGGTGGTCGGTCCGGCCGGCAGCTGGGCCCTGCCGGCGATCCTTTTCCAGACGACGGCCTCGACTTCATCGGAGCTGCATGATGGTTGGAAGAGCACCTGGGCCCCCAGCATCGCGGGAAGCCTATAGACCTCCGGGTGACGGCCGTCGCGGCAAATGGCCAGCGTGCAGGGGACGCCGTCGATCTCGAAGAGGGAGAGCTTGCGCCCGGGCCGGCAAAATTTTCTTTCGTCCCGGCCGGCCAGATGAACCTTAGCATACTCGTGGACAATTGTTCCGCTCGGCGAGATGACGTGGGCCAGGTTGAGATAGCGCTCGGACGTGCGTCTCAGCGTGCCCACGATGGCCCAGACGCCAGATTCTCGGGCCGCCTGCTGCGTCTCGGCCAGCGCCTCTCTGACCGCGGCCGGAGCCAGCTTGAAGACGTCGGGAAAATAGTATCCGGTCAGACTGACTTCGGGGAAGAGGACCACCCGGCTGCCCTCCTGCGCCGCTCTTTCTATATAGTGCCGGGTCCGCTCCAGGTTCCGGGCCAAGGACTTCGCCCAGTGAAGCTGGACGCAGGAGACCTGCAGGGTCTTTGGCGTGTTCATCGTCTTCTCTCCGTTGACTCCCGGCTTCTCTCCGCGATCGGGGGATTTCCCGTTCCCAAAAAGGTCAGAAGACGGAGAGGGAAGAGATCGCGTGCTTGATGACGACGAGGATGTTCCCCGGGAAGATCCCCAACTGCAATACCCCAAAAAGGCACAAGAAAAGGACCAGGAAAAGAGCGGGGTTATCGACTTCGATGTCCACTTGCCGCCCCGGTTCCTTCATGTACATATAGACAACGACCCGCAGATAGTAGAAGACCGAGACGAGGCTCGCCAGGACGCCGATGATCACCAAGGACACAAGCCCCGCCCGGACGGCGCCGCTGAACACATAGAACTTAGCCAGGAAACCGGCCGTCGGGGGGAAGCCGGCCAGCGACAGGAGGAAGACGGCGAGGGTTCCACCGATCCAAGGATAGCGGAAGCCGACCCCGGCGAAATCATCCAGCTCCAGGTACTCGGTCCCGGTCTTGCTCAGACCGATCACGGCCGCGAAGGCGCCGACGTTCATGAAAAGGTAAGCCGCGAGGTAAAAGACCAGGCTGGAATAATCCCTGGCCAGGACGGCCACGAGGAGATAGCCCGCATGGGCGATGGAAGAATAGGCCAGGAGCCGCTTGACATTGGTCTGCCGGAGGGCAGCCAGGTTCCCGACGGCCATGGTGAGGACGGCGATCGCCCAGAGGGCCCAGAAGAAGGGTTGACGGCCCTGTTCGGCCTCCCAGAAATTCAGGAAAACGCGCAGCAGCACGATGAACCCCGCGGCCTTGGGGCCCACGGAGAAAAAGGCCGTCACGGGAGTCGGGGCGCCTTCATAGACGTCGGGAGTCCACATGTGGAAGGGCACGACGGCCACCTTGAAGGCAAAGCCCACAAAGACGATCGCCACGCCAGAGATGGCAAGGGTCTGGGGCGCGGCGGCCATCCTCAAGTGGACGATGATCTCTGGAAGGAAAGTCGAGCGGGAGGCGCCAAAGAGAAAGGCAAGCCCGAGGACGAGAAAGGCGCTGGCAAAACTCCCGAGCAGGAAATACTTGAGCGCAGCTTCACCGGACTTGGGCTCGCCCCGCCGCAGTCCCGCCAAAGCGTAGCTTGAGACCGAAAAAACCTCGAGACCCAGAAAGATGACCAGAAGGTCCGAGGAGGATGTCATGATCATCAAACCGGATAAGGCCAGGAGCAGGAGGGCGAAGATCTCGCCGTGGTTCGCCCCGTGTTGGCTCATGTACCTCAGGGTCAGAAGAATGACGAACGCGCCGGCCAGGCAAAAGAAAAGCGTCAGGAGAACCGCCAGGTTGTCAAAAGAGAGGGTGCCCCGGAAATAGGTCAAGTTTTTGTCCCAGCACAGGACGGAAAGCGCGGCGGCCGCCGCCAGGAAAGCGAGGGAGACAAAACCGAGGTAGTCCCTTTTCTCTTTCTTCAAAAAGACCTCGAGAAGGAGGACGACGAGCGCCCCGCCGACCGTCGCCAGAAGAGGGGAGAGCGAGGCGAAATTGTTCATCCCTATTCCTTCTCCTCGAGAACGGCGGCCGGCTTTTCCGGCAGGCGCTGAGCCTCGAAAATCTTCTGCCGGTTGTGGACCCGGTCAAGAAGTCGGGACACGGAGGCGTCCATCTTTCGGAGGAAGGTTTGGGGGTAGATGCCCATCCAGAACATCATGATGACGATGGGAATCAGGTAGCCCAGCTCCCGCTTATTCATGTCCTTGAGCGAGCGGACCTTTTCGTTGACGACCGGCCCGTGCATCACTCTCTGGTACATCCAGAGGAGATAGGCCGCCGCCAGGATGACCGTCGACACCGCCAGGATGGCGAGGAGCGGGCTCGCCTTGAAGACGCCGTACAGGCAGAGGACCTCGCCGACAAAGCCGTTGAGGCCGGGCAGCCCGACCGAGGACAGCATGCAGACAAGGAAGAAAGCGGAGAACACCGGCATCTGGGTGCTCACTCCGCCGAAATCCTTGATGAGGCGGGTGTGGGCCCGCTCATAGAGGATGCCGACGATCAAGAACAGCGCTCCCGTGCTCAGCCCGTGGTTGAGCATCTGATAGATGGCGCCCTCCACGCCTTCCATGTTGAGCGAGAACACGGCCAACATGATGAGCCCCATGTGGCTCACGCTCGAGTAGGCGACCAGAGACTTGATGTCTTTCTGGACAAGGGCCATAAGGCCGCCATAGATGATCCCGATCAGGGCGAGGACGGAGAGGAGCGGCAGGAACTTCTCCAGCGCGTCGGGGAAAAGCGGCAGAGCAAAGCGCAGGAACCCATACGTCCCCATCTTCAGAAGGACGGCGGCCAGGATGACGGACGCGGCCGTGGGCGCCTCAACGTGGGCGTCGGGGAGCCAGGTATGGAAGGGGAACATCGGCACCTTGATGGCAAAGGCCAAGGCGAAGCCGAGGAAGAGCCAGCCCTGGACCTGAGGGTTCAGGATGAGCTTGTGGAAATCGAAGATCTCGAGCGAATAGACTCCGGTCGCCCGATAATAGAAGGAATAAAGGACGAAAATGGCCACCAGCATGAGCAGGCTTCCGAACATGGTCATGAGGACGAACTTCAGGGTCGCATAGACCCGGCGCGGGCCGCCCCAGACCCCGATCAGGAAGTACATCGGAATGAGCATCGCCTCCCAGAAGACGTAGAAGAGGAAAAGGTTGAGGGACACGAATACGCCGATAATCCCGGACTCGAGGAGGAGCATAAAGATGAGGTATTCCTTGACCCGCTTCTGGATATAGGTCCACGAGGAAAGGACGGCTATGGGCATCAGGAAAGTGGTCAGGAGGACCAGCCACAGGCTGATGCCGTCCACCCCGAGATGATAGTTGATCCCATACCCGAGCCAGCCCGACTTTTCGACGAACTGGGGGTCGGCGCTGGAGCCGTCGAAATTGAAGTAGAGCGCGAGAGAGGCGGCCAGCGTGACCAGGGTGAAGGCCAGCGCCAGGAAGCGATGAACTTTGACTTTTTCTTTGGCGACAAAGATCAGCAGGACCGCCCCGGCCGCCGGGAGGAACGTGACGAAGCTCAGTATCGGAAAACTCATTTTAGAACAACAGATACCCCAGGAATACGGCCACGCCCAACAGAAAGGCCAGGGCGTAGTCCTTGACCAGACCGCTCTGCAGCACGCTCAGCGCCTTGCCGGCGAAGCCGGCCGCGGCCGCCGTCCCATCGACCGCCCCGTCGATGACCCTCAGGTCGAAATGATCGTAGACGGCGCGCGAACCGCCGACCAGGGGTTTGACGAAGACCGCGTTATAAGTCTCGTCAACGTAATACTTGTTATAGAGAAGCCTGTAGACCGCCGGGAACCGGCCGACCAGCCGATGGGGCGTCCGGGGGGACCTGAGGTAAAAAACATAAGCGATATAAATCCCGCAGAGGGCGACCGCGACGGAGGCCAGGATGAGCATCCACTCGGTGTTGATGCTCAAATGGCCCTCGGCCTCGGGGCGGATGACCGGCTCGAGGAAACGGGTGAGAAGATTGGCCCTTTCCCCGAAAACGACCGGGAGCCCAACGTAGCCGGCCACGACCGAGAAGAAGGCGAGGACGACCAAGGGGACCGTCATGACCCGCGGGGACTCATGCAGATGCTCTTTAACCTGGGGGTCGATCCGCTCGGGACCGAAGAAGGTCAGGAAGATCAACCGGAACATGTAGAAGGCCGTCAGCACAGCGCACATCAGACCCAGCGCCCAAATGAAGTACTGGCCCTGGGCGAAGGCCTGGGTCAGGATGGCATCCTTGGAGAAGAAACCCGAGAGGAAGGGAACCCCGGCGATGGCGATGGCTCCGACAAGGAAGGCCGGGTAGGTGAGGGGCAGGTATTTCCTGAGTCCGCCCATCTTGCGCATGTCGAGTTCGCCGGACAGGGCGTGCATGACGCTCCCGGCGGACAAGAACAGAAGACTCTTGAAAAAAGCGTGGGTGTAAAGGTGGAACATCCCGGCGGCGTAGGCGCCGACCCCGCAGCCGATGAACATATAGCCGATCTGAGAGATCGTGGAATAGGCCAGAACACGCTTGATATCGTTCTGGGTGAGAGCCATGGTGGCGGCGAAGACGGCGGTCACCGCCCCGACCAGGGCGACGACCTGCCCGGCCGCTCCGGACAGAGTGAAGAGCAGGTTTAGGCGACAAACCATATAGACGCCGGCCGTGACCATGGTGGCGGCATGGATGAGCGCGCTCACCGGGGTGGGTCCCTCCATGGCGTCGGGCAGCCAGACATAGAGGGGGATCTGAGCGGACTTGCCCGTGGCCCCGACAAAGAAAAGGAGGGCGATGAGGGTCGCCATCCCTTGAGTGACGACGCCGCCCCCGACGGCGGAGTTGATCGCCCGGAAATCTCCGCTCCCGACGGTCAGGAAAATAAAAAAGATCCCCAGGAGAAAGCCCGCGTCGCCGATGCGGTTGACGATGAAGGCCTTCTTGCCGGCGTTGGCGGCGGAGGGCTTCTCGAACCAGAACCCGATCAGGAGGTAGGAGCAAAGTCCGACGCCTTCCCAGCCGACGAACATGAGGACCAGGTTGGCGCCCAGGACCAGGATGAGCATGGCGAACGTGAACAAGTTGAGGTAGGTAAAATAGCGCCGGTATCCCTTGTCGTGGGCCATATAGCCGACCGAATAGACATGGATGAGAAATCCGACCCCGCTGACGACCAAGGTCATGAGCGAAGACAGGGGGTCGAGCTGCAGCGCAAGGTCGGACCGGAAAGACCCCGCCTGGATCCACGGGAACAGGGTTTTGACGACGGGAAGGCTTTCCGCGGGGACCCGGAGAAGGCCGAAAAAGGAGACGGCCGAGGCCAGGAAGGCGGCGAAAACGGAGAGGCAAGCCAGCCAGGAGACCGCCTTTTTGGGCAGCCATTTCCCCAACACGGCCAGGACGAGAGCGCTCGCGCCGGGAAAAAGAGGGATGAGCCAGAAGATCTCCATTCGCTATCCCTTCATCAGGCGCATCTCTTCGGCCTTGATCGATTTTTTCTGGCGGAAAACGAGCAGGATGATGGCCAAGCCGACGGCGGCTTCGGCCGCGGCCACGGTGATGACAAAGAAAACGATGACCTGGCCGGCTGGAGACCCGGCCGACTTGGCCAGGGCCACGAACGCCAGGTTGGCGGCGTTGAGCATGACCTCGACCGCCATGAACATGGTCATCAGGTCACGCTTGATGAAAAAGGCCGCGACTCCGAGGACAAAGAGCAGGACGCTCAGGCCGATGAAATAGCCGAGCGGGATCATTCTTTTCCTTCCTTCTTGACCAGGACGATGGCGCCGACGAGGGCGGCGACGATCAGGATCGAGGTGATCTCGAAAGGATAGAGGTAATCAGTAAAAAGCAGCCGGCCGAGCTCGGTCGGGCTGCCGATCGTCTCACCGCCCGTGCGGCCGAGGGTACCCAGCGTGCCGCGGACGGCCAGCGCCAGCTCGACGAGAAGAAACACCGCCAGGACCGCTGACAGTCCGAGCGTCCACCTCTTCCTTTCGGGCGCGATGCCCTGCTCCAGGTTGATCATCATGATCACAAAGATGAACAGGACCATGATGGCCCCGGCATAGATGATGATCTGGACGGCGGCGATGAAGGGGGCATCGAGGAGCCCGAAAAGACCGCCCAGGCAGGTGAAGGCGAGAACCAGGAAGAGGGCACTGTGCGCCTGGTTCCTCGACAGGATGAAGCCGAGGACTCCCCCGACACACAGGACAGCTAAAAGGAAGAAAAGAAACACGCCCATTTTTTAGTTCCCCATTATATTGGCCGGGGCCCGGACGGTCAAGTGGTAAGTGGCGGCCGGAACGTTCCGCAGGGCCGCCAAAATTTCCCTTGATTCGCCGCCGCCGCCTTGCTATAATAACGGCGGTACCGCGGGGTAGAGCAGTCTGGTAGCTCGTCGGGCTCATAACCCGGAGGTCGTTGGTTCAAATCCAACCCCCGCTACCACCCCCATCTTTCCTCCCGTGTCAGCGGCTAGTCATTCCATGCTGTGGCCGCTTGTCCGTGCGTTTGACGGGACTGCTCTCCGATGCTATAAATCATCTGCCGCCGCTGGAACAGCGACCAGGAGTGAGAAATGGATGAAAAGAAAGCCGCCACTCAACCTGCCCTGAGTCCCGACCTGTTAGATAAGAAAAAGGAGCACGCCAAGGCCGCCCTGAGGTTCGGCCGGGTGGACGGAGATGCCGCCCTCATCATCAACCTCATGGACAGCGTCGACAAGCTCAGAAGCTCCGTTGAGGAAGGGTCAAAGGTTTCCAACCAGCTGGCCGGCCGGATCAAGAATATGACCTGGGCCTTGGTAATCCTCGGGATCCTGGCTCTCCTTGTCGGCCTCGGCGGCGTCATTCTCCAAGTCCTCACTCTGTACCACAGGAATTGACGGGCGCCGGGTTGACATCGGCAACCCCGATTTTTGATAATTGAGCCCTCGACTCTAATATTGGAGGAACGCTTCATGGCCGCAAATGTCCGCCGATCAAGATGGCTTTTCCTGACCGTTGTCCTGGCCGTTTCCGTGGGCCTGGTTTCATTCACCCGCCCCCAGCCCAAGACAGACCCTTGGGACGAAGCGGAGCTCGGCTGCACCAGCATCATGGCCGGAAGACTGGCCACCGCGGACGGCTCCGTGATCACGGCCCACACCTGCGACGGGAACTACCGGCAGTGGCTCAACATCGTGCCCCCCGCCCAGCACTACGAGGGCGGCACGGCCAAGGTCTTCATGGGCAGGATGCACACCGAGACGTCGACCGACCCGAGGAATATTACCGAGAAAGGGGAGGTGCCCGACGTCAAGGAGACGTTTGCCTTCCTGAACACCGCCTACCCCTGCCTGAACGAGCATCAGTTGGCCATCGGCGAGACGACGATCGGCGGCAAGAAAGAGCTCTACAACAGCTCCGGGATGTTCATGATCGAGGAGATCGAGCGTCTGATGCTCGAGCGGTGCACGACGGCGCGGGAGGCCATCAGGCTCGCCGGGCAGCTCATCAAGGAGTATGGTTACGGCGACTGGGGGGAATGCATCACCATCGCGGACAAGAAAGAGGTCTGGCAGTTTGAGGTCTTCGGCGCCGGCCTTCGTGAAAAGGGGGGGATCTGGGCGGCTGTGCGCATCCCGGACGACCACATCGGGATCTCAGCCAACATCCCGCGGATCGCGGAGCTCGACCCGAAGAACTCCGACCGCTTCATGGCCTCGGACAATGTCATCTCCTACGCCGTCGAAAAGGGCTGGTGGGACCCCAAGAGCGGAGAGCCGTTCAAGTTCTGGAAAGCGTACAGCGGTCAAAAACCGTTCTCGATGCGGGAGTTCTATGTTTTCAGCCGGTTCGCGCCCTCGCTCAACCTGAAGATGGAGGCCGAGGAGCTCCCGTTTTCGGTCAAGCCGGACCACAAGGTTTCGGTCCGTGAGCTTCTCAAGATGTACCGCGAAACTTACGACGGAACCGAGTATGACATGACCAAAAACCTCCTGGTCGAGGACCGGAAGACAGGGGGGATGGCCAAAAGCCCGGTGGCCAATCCTTGGATGTCGAGGGAGACCTTCGCCCTCCTGAACACCCTGAAGCCCGGGGCCGTGGAGCGCACGCGAACGATCGCCATCGCCGGCTGCTCCTACGCCACCATCCTGCAGTGCCGCGATTGGCTCCCCGACCCGGTCGGAGGCCTCTGCTGGTTCGCCTTCGACAACCCCGCTCAAAGCGCCCGCATCCCGATCTTTGCGGGGGTAACGGAGCTTCCTCCGAGCTTCGAGATCTGCGCGCAGCACCGCTTCCGGACGGATTCGGCGGCCTGGGCCTTCCGCCGGGCCAACCGTCTGGCCACCGTCCGCTGGGGGGACGCCAAGCCACTCGTCGAAGCCGCCATCAAGGAATTTGAAGATAAAGCGTTCGAGGACCTGCCCTACGTGGAGAAGCGCGCGGCCGAACTCTACGGGAAAGGGGACAATCCCGAGAGCATCAAGCAGACTCAGCAATACCTGACGAAGTACACCAACGACTTCGCGCGGGCGGCTATGAGCAGCTATTGGGAGCTCGGGGACAAGCTTTGGACGATGTTCTCGCGAGGCTTCTGAGCCGGCTTCGATACGAATATTTTCCAACTCGTTCTGCTTTCCCCGCCTAAACAAAACGGCCGCGCCATTTTTCCATTTTTTTCTGGATGCGGCGACTAAATACGTGGAGAAGGTGAAAATGCAGCCGGTGATATCTATAAAAGAGGAAAATAAGGCGCTGGCGCCTCTGTCGGACAACGGCTGGAAGATCCTCGTCGTCGAGGACGAAGCCATCATCGCCATGGACATCCAGAGCATCCTCCGGAAATTGGGCGTCCGCCAGACTGAGGTGGTTCATACGGGGGAGGAGTCCATCCAGAAAGTGGCCGCCGGACGGCCGCACCTGGTCTTGATGGATATAAAGCTCAAGGGCAAGCTGGACGGGATCGAGGCGGCCCACGAGATCTTCACCCAGTACAATGTCCCGGTCGTTTATATCACTGCGTTCGGTGACGAAGGAACGCTGAAAAGGGCCAACGGAACGCTCCGCTATGGCTATATTACCAAACCTTTTGAGGAGACCGACCTCCAGTCGACCGTCCAGAACGCTCTCCACAAGGCTTATCACTAGCGGTCCGCCCCAAACCATCCTTCCGTCTTCCCATTTTTTCGCACCAGACCAAACTCGCGGGAACATTTGAGTGGGGGAGAGATAAGCAAAAAACCGAAAAAAGGGCTTGACATAGTGCAATAATATCTAATATATTACATATCAGATAGAAAAGCCCCTTTACCGCGATGGAAACAGCCAGACGACCCCTCCTAAACATTAAATCCCTCAAAGGGCAGGTCTATGATTACCTCAGGGACGAGCTTCGCCGCGGCGCGATCCTGCCTGGCTCAGCTATTAACCTCGATGAGACCAGCCGGAAGCTCGGCGTCAGCCGGACTCCGCTCAGAGACGCCCTCCTCCAGCTTGAGGCGGAGGGATTCGTGACTATTTACCCGCGGCGCGGTGTCGTCGTCAACGGCCTCTCGCTCCAGGATATCCGGAATTATTACCAGATCATCGGCGCCCTCGAGAGCGCAGCGGTGCAACAGGCCTTTGATAGGCTGGGCGAAGCCAAGATCCGGGCGATGGAAGAGATCATCGCGGCCATGAAAACGGCCATCGAAGCCGACGACTTCGACCTCTACTACGAGAAAAACCTGGCCCTCCACGACGTCTACCTGTCGGTTTGCGGCAATGAGAGCCTGGTCCGCATGGTGGGCACCCTGAAGAGACGGCTCTATGATTTTCCGCGGCAACGGGGCTTCGTCAAAGAATGGGAGCTGGCGTCGATCGCCGAGCACACCGAGCTCCTCAGGCTTCTCATGCAGGGAAAGCCCGCCGAAGCCGCGGCCTATATCAGGGATGTCCACTGGTCGTACGAAGTCCAGGAAAAGTTTATCCGCCAATACTACGCTAAGGCCGCGCCGGTCGCAGGAGACAAGAGGAAAGAATGAGACCGGCCGGAAGCCGCGAAGGCTTGATCTTCGACCTCAAAAGATACTCCATCAACGACGGGCCCGGGATCCGCACGACCGTCTTTTTAAAGGGCTGCCCTCTGCGCTGCGGCTGGTGCCATAACCCCGAGGGCCAGTCTTTTTCCCCGGAAATCATGGTCAGGGCCGCCCGCTGTCTTCCGGACTGCGACCTCTGCGTCCCGGCCTGCCCGGAGAAGGCCGTAAGCCGGACTGCCGTTGGTCCGGCCCTCGACCGGACGCGCTGCACAGCCTGCGGAGACTGCGCCGCCGTCTGCGCTTCCCAGGCCATCGAAGTGGTCGGCCGCCGGCTGAGCGCCGCCCGGCTTCTCCAGGAAATAGAGAAAGACCGCATCTTCCTCGAGGAATCGGGGGGTGGGGTGACTTTCTCGGGGGGAGAGCCCTTGGCCCAGTCGGATTTTCTCAATGAGATCCTTGAATTTTGCCGAAAAAAGGAGATCCACACGACGGTCGATACCTGCGGGTTCGCGCCCGGCGAGGTCGTCGACAGGATCGCCCGCCAAACGGACCTTTTCCTTTTTGACCTCAAGGTCATCGACGAAAAAAAGCACATCGCCTTCACGGGCGAGTCGAACAGGCTGATCCTGGAGAACCTAACGCGGCTAGCGCGGTCGGGAAAGAGGACCATCGTCCGCATTCCCGTCGTTCCCGGCGTCAACGACGACGGGGAGAACATCGCCCGGACCGCCGAACTCCTTCGCTCTGTCGGGACCATCCAAGAGATCAGCCTGCTTCCTTATCACAAACTGGGACGGGATAAGTACAAGGGGCTGGAAATGGGGCCCCCCGGCGCCCTCTTCTACCCTCCGACTGCGCAACGGCTGGAAGAAATCAAGAAAGGCCTGGAAGGCGCCGGCTTCCGGGTGAACCTGGGAGAATGACGATGAACGATCGGATCCGGAAACTGCGGGAAAAATCCTTGAAGGCGGTGCCGTCGATAACGGCCGAGAGGGCGCTTCTCATGACCGACTTCTACAAAAAGAACGCCTCGGCGACCTTGTCCGCTCCGATGAAGAGGGCGCTCGCCTTCCGGCACCTGCTCGAGCGGAAATCCATCACTATAGACGAGGGCGAGTTGATCGTCGGGGAAAGGGGGACCGGCCCCAAGTCAACACCGACATTTCCTGAGCTCACGACGCACAGTCTCCGGGACCTCGATATCCTCAACAGCCGGCCGAAGACTTCGTTCAAAGTCTCCCCGGAAACGCGCCAGGCCTACGAAGAGGAGGTCATCCCATTCTGGAGAGGACAGACCATCCGGGAAAGGATCTTCGCCGAGATGGACGGGGAATGGAAGGACGCTTATGAGGCCGGCGTCTTCACCGAATTCATGGAGCAGCGGGCGCCCGGCCATACTGTCCTCGATGACAAGATCTACAAAAAGGGGCTCGCGGATTTTCAGGCGGACATCCGCCGGTCGATCGCCGGCCTCGATTTCCAGTCCGACCCCGAGGCGTTCGCGAAGAGAGAAGAGCTTGAGGCCATGGCGGTAGCCGCCGACGCCCTTATCCTCTTTGCCGGAAGATACGCCGAGAAAGCCCGGGAGCTCGCCGGCTTGGAGAAGGACTCCCGCCGCAAGGCCGAACTCGAAAGGATCGCCGATATCTGCAGCTCCGTCCCCCGCAACGCCCCGCGCGACTTCTGGGAAGCCCTGCAGTATTACTGGTTCGTTCACCTCGGCGTCATCACCGAGCTCAACACCTGGGACTCCTTCAACCCCGGACGGCTGGACCAGCACCTCTACCCGTTCTATAAAAAAGGTTTGGAAGAGGGGAGCCTGACCGAGGAGCAGGCCCGGGAGCTCCTCCAGTCTTTCTGGATCAAGTTCAATAACCAGCCGGCGCCTCCCAAGGTCGGGGTGACCGCCGAGGAGAGCGGCACCTATACCGATTTTTGCCTGATCAACCTCGGTGGAGTCAAGGGAGACGGGTCGGATGCCGTCAATGACCTCTCGTTCCTCATCCTCGACGTCATCGAGGAGATGCGGCTGCTCCAGCCCAGCTCGATGGTCCAGATCAGCAAGAAGACGCCCGATCCCTTTCTGCGCCGAGCCCTGCGCATCGTCAAGACCGGCTTCGGCCAGCCCTCCATCTTCAACACCGACGCCATCGTCCAGGAAATGATCCGCCAAGGGAAATCGCTCGAAGATTCCCGCCTCGGCGGGGCCAGCGGCTGTGTGGAAGCCGGGATCTTCGGGAAGGAGAACTACAACCTGACCGGTTACTTCAACCTCCCCAAGGTCCTCGAGATCACCCTCCACAACGGGGTTGACCCAAGGACCGGAAAGAGGATCGGCTGGCCGACCGGAGATCCCGCCGCCTTTGCCGGTTACGGGGAGCTCTTCGCGGCCTTCGGCCGGCAGGTCCGTCACTTCATCGACATCAAGATCAAGGGCAACAGCGTCATCGAGAGGATCTACGCCCGGTACATGCCCACGCCCTTCCTCTCCCTTCTCGTCGACGACTGTATCGTCCGCGGCAAGGACTATCACGACGGCGGAGCCCGCTACAACACCTCCTACATCCAGGGCGTCGGCGTCGGCACGCTGACCGATGCCCTGACCGCCATCAAGTACAACGTCTATGACCGGAAGACCCTGACCATGTCCGAGCTTCTCGACGCCCTGGCCGGGGATTTCGGCGGCCGGGAAATCCTGCGCCAGACACTGCTCAACAAGACCCCGAAATACGGCAATGATGACGATTATGCCGACGAGGTCATGGTCTCGATCTTCGAGCTCTATCACGACGCCGTGAACGGCCGGCCCAACACGAAGGGGGGGACGTACCGGATCAACCTCTTGCCGACCACTGTTCATGTCTATTTCGGGAAGGTCACGGGCGCTACCCCGGACGGCCGACGGGCCGAGGAACCGCTCTCGGAGGGCGTTTCGCCTGTCCAAGGTTCGGACCGGCACGGCCCCACGGCGGTGATCAAATCGGTCGCCAAGATGGACCACCTGCGCACGGGCGGGACGCTCCTCAACCAGAAGTTCACTCCCCAGCTCCTTGCGACCGAGGAGGGGATCAACAAACTGGCCCATCTCGTCCGGTCCTACTTCAAGCTTGACGGCCACCACATCCAATTCAACGTGGTGACGGCCGAAACGCTGCGGGAGGCCCAGAGACACCCGGAAAAGTATCGGGACCTCATCGTCCGCGTCGCCGGCTACAGCGATTATTTCGTCGACCTCGGCCCCGAACTCCAGGAAGAGATCATCCGGCGAACGGAGCACGCCTCCTTCTAGCCCGGTCTCCTACATACCCGTCTTCCGGTCCGGCCGCCGGGTTGAATTCTCGGCGCCAATCTGATATAGCCTATCCGTCATCCCCGAATAAGGAGAAAAAGCGATGTTCAGCGCCAAGACCTATATCCAGCGCAGGACCCTGCTCAAGAAAACCTTGAAATCGGGACTCGTTGTCCTGCTGGGAAACGAAGAGAGCCCGATGAACTATCCGGCCAACACCTATCCCTTCCGCCAGGACAGCTCATTTCTCTATTTCTTCGGTCTGGATTCGCCCGGCCTCGCCGCAGTCATTGATGTCCAGGCGGGGACCGACACGTTGTATGGGGACGACATCACACTTGAAGATGTGATCTGGATGGGCGAGCTGCCCAAGCTTAAGGACAGGGCGGCCGAAGCGGGAGTCTTCATGACGGAGCCGCGCTCCAAACTGGAGGGAGTCATTGCCGACGCCAGGAAGCAGGGCCGCCCGGTCCACTATCTTCCGCCTTATCGCCCCGAGACCCTGGCCCGGCTCTCTGCGCTGCTGGGCACGCCGCCCCGGGAAACCAAGCAAAACGCCTCGGAGGAACTCGTCCGGGCCGTGGTCGCCCAGAGGTCGGTGAAGAGCGAAGAGGAGATCGGCGAAATGGAAAAGGCTCAGGCCGTCACGCGGAAGATGTACGCAGCCGCCCTGACTACGATCCGTCCGGGACTCCTCGAGAGCGACATCGTCGGCGCGGTCGAGGGGATCTCTTTGGCCCACGGCCTGCAGACAGCTTTCCCCACGATCCTGAGCGTGAACGTGCATGTCTTCCATAATCCCCATCACGACAATAAGCTCCAGAAAGGCCGTCTTTTGGTCATGGATGCAGGGGCCAGCTCCTCCCTGGGGTACGCCTCGGACATCACCCGGACCTTCCCCGTGAGCGGCGTCTTTACTCCGAAACAAAGGAACATCTATGAGATCGTGCTCATAGGCCAGATGGAGGCCATCGCCTCGATGAAGCCGGGGGTCCGGTACAAGGACATCCATTTAGCCACGGCCAGGACGATGGCCGGAGGGCTCAAAGACCTCGGGCTGATGAAGGGCGACATCGAGGAGGCCGTCGCGGCCGGGGCGCATGCGCTGTTCTTCCCGCACGGCCTCGGCCACATGATCGGTCTCGACGTCCACGACATGGAAGGGCTGGGCGAGGATTTTGTCGGGTATGACGACACCGTCTCGAGGAGCACCCAGTTCGGTCTGGCCTACCTGAGGATGGCCAGGGAGCTGCGCCCCGGCTTCGTCCTGACGGTCGAGCCGGGGATCTATTTCATCCCGGCGCTCATCGACTACTGGAGGAGTGAAAAGCGGCACACCGCGTTCATCGACTACGCCGAGGTCGAGGAGTACCGGGATTTCACCGGCGTCCGCATAGAAGACGACGTCCTGATCACACGGGACGGCAGCCGCGTCCTCGGCCGGCCCATCCCCAAAAAAGTGGCGCATATCGAAAGGACGATGGCCTCCGCTCAGAGGAAGTGATGAAGGTCGCGCTCATTCAACAGCACGCCTCCTCCGACCGCCACGACAATCTCCGGCGGGGAAAGGAGGCATTCGCTGAGGCCGCCCGCGCGGGTGCCGGCCTCATCGCCTTCGCCGAGCTCGGCTTCCTCAGGTTCTTGCCTCAGTCTCCGGCGACTCCCGAGTCCCTGGCGATGGCGGAGACGATCCCGGGGCCGACGACCGATATCTTCGCCGGGCTGGCCCGCGAGTTCGGGGTTCCCTGCGTCCTCAACCTCCTGGAGATAGATGGCGAGGCGACCTATGACTCTTCCCCCGTGATCGAGGCCGACGGCGGGATCTTGGGCGTCGTCCGGATGGTCCACATCATGGAAGGGCCGGGCTTCCATGAGCGCGGGTTCTACCGGCCCGGAGACAGGCCCTCCCTCGTCTTCAACTGCCGGGCCGGCCGGGTGGGCGTGGCCATCTGCTATGACCGCCATTTCCCTGAATACATGCGCGAGCTCGCCCTCCAAGGCGCCGAGGTCGTCGTCGTCCCCCAGGCCGGCGCGGTCGGTGAATGGCCCGAAGGGATTTTCGAGTCCGAGCTGCGCATCGCCGCTTTCCAGAACGGGTATTTCGCGGCCCTCGTCAATCGGGTCGGTCGGGAGGAGGTAAACCACTTTGCCGGGGAATCCTTCGTCGTCGGACCCGATGGCCGGGTGATCGCCCGCGCCCCCGCGAACGAAGACTGCATTCTCTATGCGGAGTGCGACCTGACCCAGCTCGAGCCTTCGTTCGCCAGGACGCACTTCCTGCCGGACCGGAGGCCCGGGTTCTACAGGTCGCTGAGACTGTTCGAGTGAACGGCCATGGCCAACTGGTACGTCGTCAACACGAAGCCGAAAAAGGAATTCCAGGTGGAAAGACTTTTCACTGAGGGGGGGTTCATCTACTATAGCCCCGTCTATAGACAGGAAGGACGGGTCCGTCCCTTTTTCCCCGGCTACGGCTTCCTGGCCTTCAATTTCCCGGACCAGTACCAGATGGTCAAGTACACCCGGGGCATCAAGCGGGTGGTGGGAAACAAAGAGGGGCCCATCCCGATCCCCGACGAAGTCGTTCAGGAGCTCAAAGCGCGCGAGGTCGCCGGCCTGATCGAGCTGGAAAAGCACGGCGCGATGCCTCAAGTGGGCGATGAGATCGAGGTGGCCGAAGGACCTCTCAAGGGCTTGAGAGGGGTCTTCCAAAAAGAGATCGACGACAAGGAACGCGTGATGATTCTCTTGAGCTATGTTTCCTACCAGGGACAGCTCTTGATCGAGAAAAGGAAGCTCAAAAGAGCCGCTGTGTGAGGAGAAGGCCGATGGACATTCCCATGCTCGACCTGAGGGCCCAATACGCCGCTATCAGGGAAGAGGTCGACGAGAGGGTATTCCAGGTCCTATCGACCCAGCAGTTCATCCTGGGAGCGGAGGTCATGGCCCTTGAGGAAGAGATCGCCAAGCTCAGCGGGACCCGCTTCGCCGTCGGCGTCTCCTCCGGTTCTGATGCCTTGATCATCTCCTTGATGGCTCTTGGCATTGGTCCTGGGGACGCGGTCATAACGACCCCCTTTACTTTCTTTGCCACGGCCGGGGCGATCGCACGGCTCGGCGCCAGGACCATCTTCTGCGATATCGACCCAGACACCTATAACATCGACCCGGAAAGGCTCGAAGAGGTCCTGCGCCGACTCAAGAAGGCCCGTCGTCTGGCTCCGGTCAAGGCTCTCCTCCCGGTGCATCTCTACGGCCAGGTGGCCGACATGGACCGGATCATGAAACTGGCCGGGGAATTCGAGCTCCCCGTTGTCGAAGACGCGGCCCAGGCCATCGGGTCCGAGTACCCCTCAAAGACAGGGGTGCGCCGGGCCGGCGCGATCGGCACGCTGGGGACCTTGTCTTTTTATCCTTCCAAGAACCTGGGCGGCTACGGCGACGGCGGCATGGTCCTGACCAGCAGCGGTCGGCTGGCCAAAACGCTCAAGGTGCTGCGCGTTCATGGCGGGGCCGGAAAATACTATTACCGGCTATTGGGCGGCAATTTCCGGCTTGATGCCCTCCAAGCGGCTGTTCTGCGAGTGAAGAACAGACACCTCGATGACTGGCAGGATAAACGCCGGGAGAGAGCGGCCTATTACGACCGGAAACTCCTGGCCTCAGGCCTCGAGGAAGCCGGGTTGATCAAAGCTCCTCTGGCCGTTTACAGGGAAAGCGGAGCCAGGAACTTTCATACCTATCACCAATACGTCATCCGGGCCAGGGACCGGAACAGGCTCCAGGCCCATCTCAAAGCCCAGGGAATAGGGACATCGATCTTCTATCCTCTGTCTCTCCACCAACAGAAGTGCTTCGCCGACTTGGGCTACAAGCGCGGGGATTTTCCCGTCTCCGAGAAAGCGGCTAGAGAAGTCCTGGCCCTGCCCATCTATCCGGAGCTGACCGCGGAACAGCAGGATTATATCGTCGGCGGAATCAAGGGATTTTACCGCTGAAAAGCCGAGGGGCAGCGCCTCAGTGGCAGGTGCTGCACGTTTTTGTCGCACAGGAAGAGCAGGAGCCAGAGGCCGTTTTAAGACGGCTCCCGCCGCCCCCGATCCCGAAGGAAGAAAAGACCTTCCGGACTTCAGGGCTCTGGCAAGAGGGGCAAAGGACGCTTTTTTCCCCGCCCAGCCGGACAAGCGATTCGAATTGGCGGCAGCACTTCTGACAGACGAACTCATATATCGGCATCGCTGCTATTTTACCAAATCTCCGGCCCGCTATCCACCCGCCCCCGAGTCGGGACAGGCGGACAGAATGTGAGCCCGGCTACTTGGCCAGGGCGACGGCCTCGATCTCGACCCTGGCATCGCGGGGGAGACGGGCAACTTGGACGGTTGCCCGCGCCGGGAACGGCGGCTTAAAGAAGGCCGCGTAAGCCTCGTTGACCTTGCCGAAGTCGTTCATGTCCTGGAGGAAGATCGTGGTTTTGACCACCGCGTCCAAAGAACTGCCGGCCCCCCGGAGCACAGCGTCCAGGTTTTTCATGACCTGCTTCGTCTGGTCCTCGACGGGGCCGGTGTTGAGGGCGCCGCTGGCCGGGTCGAGGGCGATCTGACCCGAACAGAACACAAACCCGTTGGCGATGATCGCCTGCGAATAGGGGCCGATGGCCTGGGGGGCCTTGTCCGTCTTGACTTCCTGTTTCATGGCCTCTTTTCCTCCTGCGGTCCCGGACAACCGGGGCTTGAAGAGCGCGAGCCCGCCAAGCGCGACCAGGGCGTGCCGTCTTTTCATTCCCAGGCTTCTTGGGGCGACATTCAAGTTAGGACAATGACCTTGACCGGGGGACTCTCCATGACATGTCCCTCCCGAACCGCGGTCGCCCTTATTGTAAAGGAACCGGGGCGGAGATTCCAGAAGATCGAGAAAGGGGACCCGGCTTCTCCGATCTTGTCTCCGTTGACCCACCATTCGACCTTGGCGATCCCCACGCTCTCCGGGACGGCCGCCCTCAGCTTGATCCTCTGATGTTCTTTCCTCAGGACAGGGTCGATCTTGAAGGTATCCCCGCTCCGGGGGAAGGCGACGGCGAAGCGGGCCGGTGAAGAGGGGAGCGCCCCGCCTTCGTTGGCGGCGTGAACGCCGGCCGGTCCTTCCCGGTGATAAGCGCAGACCTTCTGAGGCTCGGTGCCGCTGCTGAAGATCTCTTCAACCGTCCCCGGGCAGGCCGCCGTCGGCCTGAGGCCGGACTGAGGGCAAACGCGCGCGGCGACGATCCCCTCCGGCGCGGCGAACCCGGACCCCGCTCCGTCCTTGTTGAGCAGGACCATAATATCCCTGAAAAGGGGACCAGAGCCGCTGATGCCCGATACGTTGTGCATCGGCGCGCCGTCGAAATTACCGACCCACACGCCGACGGTGTATTTCAGGGTGTAGCCGACGGTCCAGTTGTCCCGGAAGTCCTTGGAGGTCCCGGTCTTGGCCGCCACGGCAAAGGGAAGGGATAGTGGATTGTGATAGCCGAAAGAAGGAGTCCGGGCATCCGGGTCGGCCAGGATATGAGTGATGATGTAGGCGACCTGAGGCGAGATGACGCGCCCGCTCGTCTCCCGAATGGGCGCTGGTGTGCGTTCACCGTCCGTGCGAACCAGCCGGAGGATAGACCTTTCCTCAAGGTAGGTTCCCTGCCGGGCCAGGGTCGCGTAGGCTCTGACCAGCTCGAGAAGGCTGACCTCGCCGTTCCCGAGAGTCAGCCCTACACCATAGTAGCCGGGGTCTTCCTTGAGCCCGGCGAAACCGAGTGAATGAAGCCGGCGGTAGAGCAGGTCGGGACCGACGGCCTGGAGCACGGCCACGGCCGGGACGTTGTAAGAGCAGGCCAGAGCGGCCCGCAGGCTGATCAACCCATGGAAGCGGCGGTCATAGTTTTGCGGCCGGTAGCTCCCCTCGACGTGGCTGTACTGTTCGGGCGAGTCATCGATGAGCGAAGCCGCCGTGAGCCCGTTCTCCAGGGCTAGGCCGTAGGTAAACGGTTTGAGCGTCGAACCGGGCTGCCGAAGGGCCAGCGCTCCGTTGACTTGACCGGCATGAGCGTCGTCAAAAAAATCGCGGGAGCCGACCAGGCTCAAGACATCCCCGGTGGCGTTGTCGAGGACGACCACCGCGCCGTTGCTGACGCCCTGGCCGGCCAAGGCGGAGACGTTAGTCCGCAAAAGGACCTCGGTTTTCAGCTGAAGGGCGTAATCGAGGGTGGTCTCGACGGCACAAAGGTCTCTCCGCTTCTCCGGAAGGACCTGACTGAGGACTAAGTCGCAGAAGTGGGGAGCCCGGAATCTTTCGGCCGCGGGCAGGAGGCGGAGCTCCTCGGCACAAGCCCTCTCTGCGGCCGCCTTTCTGACAAAGCCGAGTTGCGACATCTTGGACAGGATATCGGCCTGGCGCGTCCTGATAGCCTGCGGATCGCGATAGGGGTTGAGACGAGTGGGGGAGCGGGGGATCGCCGCCAGGAAGGCCGCCTCAGCCAGGCTGAGCTGCGAGGATGGTTTGTCCAGATAGAGCCGGGAAGCGGCCTCGATGCCGTAGACCTGATTCCCATACGAGATGCGGTTGATGTATTGGGCCAGGATCTCCGGCTTGCTGATAGTCCGCTCGAGGCGGAGTGCCAGCCAGGCTTCGCGGGCCTTCGTCCAGATGTTGCGCCGGCCCGGATAGAGCGTTCGCACGAGTTGCTGAGTGATGGTCGAAGCCCCGGAGACGACCCCTCCGTGGCTCAGGTTCTGGCGGAGCGCCCGCAAGACTGAGAGCGGACTGACCCCGCGATGGAAGAAAAACAGCTTGTCCTCGGCCGCGATGGTCGCTTTCAAGGCATACGGGGAGACATCCTCGAGCCTGACCCAGCGGCAGCGCCCGCCCTCATCGGATAGGACCTCCCTCAAAAGGACGCCGTTCCTGTCCAGGAGGCGGAGGGAGATCACTGGACCGGGGACAAGCCGGCCCCTCGGGAAGGGCAGAAAGGTGGTGATGAACCCGAGCACCGGGACGAGAAGAACTGCGAGGAGGAGCCGTTTTCTCATTTTGGACGGGCCACCTCAATAACCCTCTCTTGGCTTCGACCGAACACCTCGGGAGCATACATTTCGCTCGCTGTGGTGCCGGTCATGAGGAAGCGGCCCAAGCTCACCGCCCGGGCCAGGTAGCGGTGCTTGTGAAGACCGGCCGGGAGCGAATCCGCGAACAGGAGCACGCGGTCGTCATGCATCTCAAAATGGTCAAAACCCTGCCACCAGACCGTTCCTCGCTCCGCGCCTTCCTCCTCCAGGACGAGGAGGTCCTCCGAACTTTCGGTCTCGAACTCGGGGTTCACGGCTTCGAGCCCGGCGGGAAGCGGGTCGTCGACGACGATAAATAAACCCTCCTGAGGCACGGCCACCTCAACGGTGACCACGACGAGGCTGCCGGGAGAAATGATCTCGAGCGGTTCTCC
>Ga0153915_10001457_pt1 | contig 21700 bp, 19 predicted proteins | sample Opewatmetagenome_2_FD_107003 | JGI IMG/M metagenome (GOLD analysis project Ga0153915, IMG submission 107003) | Freshwater wetland microbial communities from Ohio, USA - Open water 3 Core 3 Depth 3 metaG | ecosystem: Environmental > Aquatic > Freshwater > Wetlands | place: USA: Ohio, Lake Erie...
CGCGCGTCTTTCCTTTGCCGATGTGAATCTAGCCTTAGTCCATGAGATCGATAGCTTGAAACCTTTCGGCGAAGCTAATCCTAAAGCTTTGTTTGCCTCCATGGGGGTGGTAAAAAAATCCGCGCCTAAAAAGATCAAATTCGGCTATTCGGTCTGGCTGAGTAACGGCGGTTTTACTTATGAAGCGACCTTTTACGATGAAGATTTTGTCGCTATTTTAGAGAAGTCCGAACAGGTGAATATCTTATTTAACCTCGAGCATAATACCTACTACAATACTCCGCGCATTGCGATCAAAGATATCCAGGCTGTTTAATAGAATATTTGTGATTTGGTAGGGGCGAACCTGCGTGTTCGCCCAAATAGCAACGGGCAGACACAAAGGTCTGCCCCTACACACACAATAACGAAATATAAATCGTTACGCTTTTTTGGATTGTCTTGCAGCAGTGGCGATCTTACCGGCTTTTAAGCACTTCGCGCAGACCATTACTTGCTTTACTTTGCCGTCGACCATAACTTTGCGTTTCTGCAAATTAGGTTCAAATGTACGACGATTAGTAGCAGTAGTCTTGATACCTACGCCGCCTTCACGCTTTGGTTTACCACGGCGTGAGAGCGAGTTGCCCATAACAGTACCTTTGCTGCAAATTACACATTTTCTACTCATAGGCTAATATGATACAAACAAATCCTGAATTGTCAATAATTTATTAGGGAATATTATACAATTCAGGATTTTCAAGTCAGAATTGTATAAAAATATATAAACCGTTGTATTTTAATATGTTGTGATGTTATATTTCCTGCCGCAGTTGTTTTTCGGCATCGATGGCGTCGCGGTTGATCCGGTCGAGGACGGTGTTGATGTTGGTCTTTAAAGTCGGGGAAACCATGTCGCAGGCTTTGATCTCGCGTAAAACCTGGATTGCCATGCGAAAATACCTTACGATCTCACCTTCGTCGACAAAGCAGCATTCACTTAATGCTGAGAAATCTTCGCCTTTAAACCAGCGGCTGGCGGCTTCATTCAAGTTAAAGTGAAAGCGCTTGGATTGCGGCCAGATACGAAACGATTTTTCCTGTTTATGGATATCTTTCATAAAATCGTCTAGTTGCCGGCGCAGCTGCTTGATGCGCTTAGTTAGGTCGGGTTTGACTTCGTTGCGCCGGGGCTCATAGACCAAGGCGCAGATAACGATAAATAATGTCTCCGGGTCAAGCGAGTCGAAAAAGCCCTGAGCGAATAGTTCGGCGATCTGCAACTCGAAGCTGTAGACGCGCGCGGCTAATTCGGCTTTAGGTGTTAGTTCATAACCGTTTATATAACGCATTTCGCGCAGCATGGCGATCTTGCGGCGCAATAAACCCTGGACTTCTTTTTTTTCATAGGCCTGGGATTGATAAAAGTGGAAAGAGTTAGGGTATATCTCATATATCTTATCCTGCATTATTTTGTACATATTTAAAATCGTTGCGTAACAGGAGTTAAACTGGCTTCTAATAGGTTCGAAATGGCCATAGATGATGCGTTCCAGCGAGTAGGCGTCGATATGCATGGGATTGACGCGTGACATGACAAACCCTTCGGTATCCATCCCTCTTCTTCCAGCGCGTCCGGCCATCTGGTAAAAATCGCGTGTGCGTAAATAGGAGAGATTACCGTCATAAAATTTGCTCAAACTATCGAAGACAACCATTTTAGCCGGCATATTTATTCCCAGGGCAAAAGTCTCGGTGGTAAAGATCATCTTGATCAATCCGGTGGTAAACAGCCGTTCGATGATCTCTTTTAATGTCGGTAAAAGCCCGGCATGGTGATAGGCAATACCTTTTTTAATCAATGGATAAAGGCTGTCGATATGAGGTGAATCGCTGATATTAAACCGGTTTACCAGGTCTTCGAACATCCGGGTGATTTCCGTGCATTCATCGTGTTCGAGAAAATTAAAGCTGCGCGCTTCATCCGCTAAGTCTTCAGTGCGTTTACGGGAAAAAGAGAAGTAGACGCATGGTGTGGCGCGTTTAGCCTGAAGATATTCAATCAGAGTACTTATGCGGTTGTTTTTTATTTGGTAAAAGCGGTCGTCGCGCCGGCGAAATTCGCGTGTTTCTTTGGGCAGCAGGCGCGAGTGTTTTAATTCTTTAAGAGAAGAAAAAAACTCATTGTTGCATTGGAATAAAAAGTGCAGCGGTACCGGCCTCGTTCCCTCTTCGATGACTTTTATCGGAAAGGCATGTACTTTAGCCAGCCATCCGGCAAATTCTTGAAGATTGGGCAAGGTCGCGCTAAGGGCCAGCATTTTCATATGCGGCGGCAGCAGCATGATCGATTCTTCCCATACTGTGCCGCGTTCCGGGTCGTCGAGATAGTGGATCTCATCAAAGATTATCCATTCGCGGCTTTTTAAAAATTCACTGTCTACCAGGATGGCGTTACGGAATATTTCCGTAGTCATAATCAGTATCGGAGCATCACGATTGATAGAGACGTCGCCGGTCAGGATGCCAGTAATATTAGGGTACTTTTTACAAAAATCCCGGTATTTTTGGTTGCTTAAAGCTTTAATCGGGGCGGTATAGATCACGCCGGTATTTTTACGGATGCACTCTTCGATAACATCTTCAGCAATAACTGTCTTACCGGCACCGGTCGGCGCGCTGACGATCACCGAGTGATTTTGCCTGGTGTAATCTATTGCTTCCTGCTGGAATAAATCGAGTTGAAATGAGTGGCTCATGTAGCCTAATTATACCATTAATTTAACAGGAAGAAAAAGCGAAGCTTTAAATGGTTGCTTTAAATGGTGCCGGAGGAGAGACTTGAACTCTCACACCCTTGCGGATACGGGATTTTGAGTCCCGAGCGTCTGCCATTCCACCACTCCGGCAAGCCCGATAATAATAACATCACTATTTTTCTTTGTCAATTGACAATTATTCAAGCAGATGGTAATATTTTGAGGTCTTGCTTTGGTCTTTTTTATGGTGCGGGGCTGTAGCTCAGTTGGGAGAGCACAACGCTGGCAGTGTTGGGGTCAGGGGTTCAACTCCCCTCAGCTCCACCATAAAGTTTAAATCTACTATTAAATGTTAAATCTTGGCCTACATATTTCGATCGCCGGCGGTATCCATATGGCTCCCGCGCGGGCCCGTGCCTTAGGTTGCACTACGATGCAGATTTTTGCCCGTAGCCCTCGCCAATGGCGTAAAAGCAGCTTAAGCGATGATGAGATCGCGGCGTTTAAAGTAGAAGTTAAAAAAGAGAAGATATCACCGGTTGTTATTCATATTCCTTACATGTTGAATTTAGCCTCAGCGAAAGAAAAATTCTATGAGATCACGGTACGTGAATTTACTCAAGACCTTTTGGAAGCAGGAAAATTAGGCGCGCAATATTTAGTCACTCATCCGGGTTCGCATAAAGACCTTACAGAAGAAGCTGGTGCGCAAAAAGTCATCGATGCGTTAAATAAAATATTATTAGCCACCAAGGGCGTGGAGACGCAGGTGTTGTTGGAGAATACTGCCGGTTCCGGTGATTGGCTGGGAGTCAAGTTCGCTCAGATTGAAAAGCTTATCAAGGGGGCAGACAGTTCTAAACGCTTAGGTTTATGCTTGGATACGGCTCACGCTTATGCCGCCGGGTACGATATAGCTACAGAATCCGGACTGGAAGAGATGATAAAGGAGATTGATGATACGATTGGTTTGAACCGTTTAAAGGTTATACATTTAAACGATACTAAAGTCATGCTTGGCGGCAATGTCGACCGGCATGCTCATATTGGTGAAGGTAATATCGGTAAGGAAAGCTTTAAGCGCATTATTAATCATCCCGCACTTAAAGATTGTACCTTTATTATGGAAACTCCCAAGGAAAACGATGCCGATGATTTACGTAATATGGCATCGATAAAGAAGCTCTTAGTTATCTTATAACTTCCGAGGCTCCTTTTATTACATCCGGCGTGATTTTAATCCCTAAATAATCGGCAATTTTTAAATTTAAAGCATAACCTACTTTCCTAACTCGCTGAGGCGATATCTCTTTTGCCGAGGCGCCGTTTAATAGTTGAGCGATTATTTCTGCAGTCTGTATACCGATATCATCATAATCAAAAACATAGCCTAAAAGTGCTCCGGCCTTGACGACATTGGACGCAAAGCCGATGATGGGTACGCGTTTTTCCATACTATAATTCAAGATAAAAAAGATAGAATCTTTATTATAAATAGTCGAATCCGGTAATATCCAGAAGGCATTATTGTTTTTAAAAGAGAGGGCGTTGATCGCCGCCGGTATTTTATTGGCATTTTCCACTTTTTGCGGATTAAAAGATATAGTTGATTGCAGTGATGTAATACTGTCGCATACTCCTTTGCTTACTCCGTCATGAAACATATATATTGCTTGTATATTAGGTAAAACTTTTTTGATAATGTTTACTTGTTCTTTTGGTTCTGGCGAGAGGAATACGCCGGTGAGGTTGACATCGCCAGTTTTACGTATCGCAGCAATATCGCCAGCAGAATTTTCCATGGCCATCGAAAATACCACAGGTGTTTGTGGTAGAGCTTTCGCTATTTGTGCGGAAAGGTCACCAAAGGCGCAGATGATATCATAGGGAGTATTTTTTAATTTTTCGATAAAATTACCATCGTCAGTGTAAATTGTATTTATTTGTACTTGAGAAAAAGATTGTTTCAAAGCATTATTGATCTGATCTATTACATCCTGGGCGAAAGGAGTAGCTTTAGATGTAACGATGGCGACATTGGCTGAGTGAGCGTAAAAAGAAATTAAAATAAATGAAATGAGCGACAAAAAGACTTTTTTTATGCTGGGCATTTTCATTACCTTGTTTAAGCCGCCTATTCCTCTGTACAAAGGAATAGGCGGCAAAACGTTTTTTAAAATTTCACATCTATTTTGAAACCAAAAGTACGCGGATCTTCTACCCAGGAAATACGTGATGGAGCATAACTGCCGAGCGAGCCGGAGTCGTAATAGTAACGCTTACCGTCATTGGTGCGGATGATATTCTGCCCATAGATCGTAAGCGTAAGCCATTCAGCGGCCTTGTAGCCAAGAGAGAGGTTCAGCTTGAATTCCCCTTCGCCTACGCTTTTATTGCGTAGATCTTTCATTAACTTGGCGACATTGGCGGCCTGCGCGGTACCGATAGAGGCTTTTTCGACGATCGCCATCTGGTCTAATACGCCTTCAAAATCCCAGAAATATTGCCCGTCGGCGTGGAAGACGACTTTTTTGTTAAAAAATTTGATGTTACCAAAAATCTTAGTGGTATTTTTTGACCAGTTGTTTAACTCATCACCGTAATCCCTGGCAATCATACCTGAGCCGAAAGATTTATAATAATCGGAATAACTGATGCCATTGGTGGCAAGCTGGCTGGAGGCCTGCCAGTTTACCATATGCAGGTAGGAGTGGTTAATGCCGATATCCCAGTTGTCTTCAGTGTATTTGGCTTCCGGCTCTATGCCCCACATCGAGCCTTCACCGGCTAGCGATGTACCGGTACCATTCCAGCTTAATACTTGCATATAGTTGTAATAGTAAGAATTGCTAAGTTGCAATTTTCCGATCGGTTGAGGGGTATAGATAAATTCCCATCCTTGGCAGTTTTCCTGCGTGGGTTTACTGCCGGTGATCTGGCCGATAAATAACTGCTCCATGTTACCCATGCGAGTAGATTTTTGCCAGATAACTTTAGTCTGGCCGAAATTTCCCCAGTCTGATACGAGCGCGCATCGTGGAGAAAAAATCTTTTTCGATAAAGTATTTTCGTCTAGGCGGCCGGACATAATTACCTGTGCCCATGGTGCGAAAGCCATATTGAGTTCAACAAATTCTGATAAGGTATGGGTGCTCCAGCCATTATAGGCATAATATGGTGTGGTTCCAGATACTGACGCGTTATAAGATCTGGCGTCACCCAGAATGTTTTTTGAGTCACCCATGATAAAGCTTCCCAGGCCGTCATCCCATCCCGGCCCCCAATGGTTATACTCATAACTTAAACCACCGGCTAGGCTGTATTTATCGTTAAAAGAGTAAGAAAGCACCTCTTTGAGCAGGAGAGAGTCTTCCGCGTAGTTCCAGTTGAAATTTGTAGCTGCTTCGCGGTCTAGGTCATAAGTGCGCGCGCTTATGGATTCTGTATCTGTAGACATCCAGCTTAAAGATGATTTTAGATCTAATTTATCGGTGAGGTCGCGGTTATTTTTTAAGTATGCTGTAAATTGCCTCTGGGAACGGAAAGAATTTATCGCAATACCGTCTTTGGTCAAACTTGGGGAACCATAACCGCCGCTGGGGATGCCTTGCTGGGTGTAACGCAGCCAGAAATCCCATCCGTTAGGTGTAGCGATATCAGCGTAAAGTTTTAGTTGCGGCCGTTCGTAGGCGTTTTGGAAATAATTGCTGGTAGAACTCAGTTGTTCACCGAAATATCCGTAAGAAGTGCTGCTGGAAACCTTATAGGCGCGGCAGCCTTTTACGCCAGTGGTTTCATTGCTGCTGGCGTAGAGATAGGCGCTGTAATCCTTTGTGTTGTATCCCCAGTGCATATTTTCGGTCATAGCATGGTATTTATTGGTATAGCTGTAAGATGCGCCGAAGCCTGGGTCGGTTATGGCGTTTTTCAAGGTGATACTAATCACGCCGCCGATCGCGCCCGGGCCGTAAGTCACGGAACCAGGGCCGCGGATGATCTCAATTTTTTCGATATCATCTTTATCCCAAGTTTCAAGTTCCGATTCTATACCGGTATGGCCTTTGACATTCATCAAACGGCCATTGACTAAAAGCAGGTACTTGTTGCGCCGGTCAGAGATGACGCCGCGGATACCTACCTGTGTACCGTCAGAATGGTTCATCCATAATGCTCCGGGGACATAGACTTCTATCAAATCGATAATATTTTTAGCTGGTGTGATTTGGATGTCTTCAGCCGTGATCGTCGTGACCGATGCCGGTATTTGGCTGCGGTTAGTCAGAGGTACGATTACCCCTGGTACTTCCATAAACAAAAGGTCTTCGTTAGCGCCTTCTTCGGCTTGCGCAAAGACCGGTGTGTTAGGCATGCACAACATGGCTAACATGGATAATGCGAACATCCGCGTGAAAAAAGATCTCATAGCCCCCCCTTTTTTTATATATCTATAATTACTTTATTATTTCATCCGCTCCGTCTATTACTTCTGGAGGGATGCTGATTTTTAAATATTCTGCTACTTTTAGGTTAAGGCAGTAGCCTAATTTACGGATACGTTGCGGGGTGATGTCACGAGGTGCTTTACCGTGAAGAATATCCAGAGTGCTCTGTGCGGTTTGTTTACCGATGTCAGTGTAATCGAAAACATAACCTAACAGTGCCCCGGCTTTAACGATATTATAAGCAAAGCCAATAATAGGAAGATGTTTTTCAGCGCTATAATTAAGAATAAAAGCTAAAGAATCTTTATTATATATAGTTGAATCGGGCAATATCCAAAGAGCTTCATTAGAAGTCAGTGGTAAGGCGGTCAGGGCTGCCGGTATTTTATTGGGATTTTCTATTTTTTGTGGTGTAAAATTTATTCCTTCCGACATGAGGGATATTTCTTGGCAGGTTTCTCTGCTTACTCCGTCATGGAACAGATATATAGATTTTGTAGAGGGAAGAGTTTTTTTAATTATATCTATTTGTTGTTGTGGTTCCGGTGCTAGGAAAACACCGGTAATATTGGTATTAGCCTTTTTTCGTTCAATATTAATATCACCAATAGAGTTTTCAATGGCCATAAAAAATACTACCGGTGTTTGCGGTTTTGAATTAGCGATTTTGGCAGCAGTGTTACCAATGGCGCATATAATATCATATGATTTATTTCCCAATAAGGTCAAGGGGTCACCTTCTTCGGTATAAAGAGTATCGATGACCATATCTGCCGAGGATTGTTTTAATTCGTAGATTATTTGTTGTACGATATCCTTTGAGAAGGGAATATTTTTGGTAGAAATGATTGCGACCGATGCGCCATGAGCGGTGAATGAAAAATAACAACAAATAAAAAAAACAAGCAATAGTTTATTTTTCCTCATTACTAATACTTTATAATGAAAATATTTTTAGTCAATCCTAATGTATAACCAAGCAACTTTAATTGACATCTCCAAGGGGCGGTGATACTATTTTTTACCTATGGAATACAATAAAACAATCGATAAGAAGTGGCAGAAGTCTTGGGCCGATAAGCGTCTTTTTAACGTGGATGTGAAAAATACGGCGAATAAATACTATTCGCTGGTTATGTTCCCTTATCCTTCTAATGAGCTGCATTGCGGGCACGCGCGTAACTATGTCATCGGTGATGCCGTGAGCCGTTATAAGTTAATGCAGGGGTTTAATGTTTTAGCGCCGATGGGTTGGGATTCATTCGGCCTGCCGGCGGAAAACCAGGCGATCAAGCGTAAGATACAGCCGAGAGACTGGACGTTGCGTAATATCAAGCGCATTACCGAGCAGTTAAACGATTGGGGTATTGGTTACGATTGGCCGCGTGAAGTTACTACCTGTTTACCTGAATATTATAAATGGACACAGTGGATTTTTTTGCAGCTTTATAAAAAGGGTTTGGCTTATCGTAAAGAAGCTTCGGTTAACTGGTGTTCGTCCTGCCAGACGGTTCTAGCGAACGAGCAGGTCATCAATGACGGCTGTGAACGCTGTTCTACCAAAGTCGAGCAGAAAAAACTGCGCCAGTGGTTTTTTAAGACTACCGCCTATGCTGATAGATTATTGGAAGATCTCAAATATCTGGAGCACTGGCCGGAGCGTGTCAAGCTGATGCAGCAAAACTGGATCGGCAAATCTGAAGGCGTGGAAATCCATTTTGATATTGAGGGTAGCAGTCAGAAGTTGATCTGTTTTACTACCCGTGTCGATACGATCTTCGGCGCGACTTTTATCGCCTTAAGTTACGAACATCCCTTTATAGGGGAAATCGCTCAATCGCCGGAAATAAAGGCATTTATTGAAAAGACCAAAGGTACCTCGGTCTCTGTGAAAAACTTGGAGACCATCGAAAAAGAGGGGATTTTTACCGGTCATTACGCGATCAACCCCATGAACGGTAAAAAAGTACCGATCTGGATCGCCAACTATATTTTGTCGGAATACGGTACCGGCGCGATCATGTGCGTACCGGCGCACGACGGTCGGGATTTTGATTTTGCGAAAAAGTATAACCTGCCGATTACTGAAGTGGTACGCGGCAAAGAAGTGATGGCCGGTAAGGTCTATGAAGATGAAGGCACCATGGTCAACTCCGGGGATTTTAATGGTTTATCTTCTGCCGACGCGCGCAAAAGAATCGCGGAATATATGGAAAGTAAGAATATCGGTTTACGCAAGGTAAACTTTAAATTACGCGACTGGCTCATATCGCGCCAGCGTTATTGGGGTGCGCCGATCCCGGTTATTTATTGCGATAGTTGCGGTGAAGTCCCTGTTCCTGAAACTGATCTGCCGGTAAAGTTGCCGGATAATGTAGAGTTTATGCCTACCGGCCAGTCGCCGTTGACTTTGGTCGATGAGTTTAAAAATTGTAAATGCCCCAAGTGCGGTAAGACCGCGCGGCGCGAGACTGATACGATGGATACATTTGTTTGTTCCAGCTGGTACTATCTGCGTTATATTTCGCCCAAATCCGCGGATGTGCCATTTGTACAGGAAGATATTAAAAACTGGCTTCCTGTTGATCAATATATCGGCGGCGTAGAACATGCCATTTTGCATCTGATGTATTCGCGCTTTATTTATAAAGCGCTGATCGATATCGGAGCCGTGAAGAACGATTACCCGGAGCAGTTTAAACGTCTGTTTACTCAGGGGATGATTGTTAAAGACGGCTTTAAGATGTCTAAATCCAAAGGTAATGTCGTGGCGCCCGATTATATTATCGATAAATATGGTGCGGATGTGATGCGTTTGTATATTTTGTTCATGGGCCCGCCGGAAAAAGACGCGGAGTGGCAGGACGAAGGATTACAGGGTACGGCACGTTTTATCATGCGCGCGATCCGTTTGGCGGATATGCTTAAAAATTATAACGATGACGGTGTACATGACGGCGATCAAGATAAAGCGCTGTTGTTTAAAATACACTCGACTATTAAAGAAGTTACTGGCGATATGGAAGGAAACTTTCAGTTCAATACTGCCATCAGCCGTATTATGGAGTTGTTGAATCAGGCCTATAAAAGCTTAAACGACGGTACGGTCAGCAAACAGGTATTCGCCAGCGCGGTAGACACTATCTTTAAGCTGCTGGCACCGTTTACGCCGCACTTAAGCGAAGAGGTCAATGAATATTTGGGTTCGCAAAAATCGGTATTTAAGCAGTCCTGGCCTAAAGTCGAAGAAGAATATCTGGTTAAAGATGAGGTCGAGATCGCGGTTCTGGTTAACGGTAAAGTAAAAGATAAACTGGTCATTGCGACCAAGATGACGCAGGATGAAGTGGCGAAAAAGGCTTTAGCTTTAGAAAAAGTTTCCGCGCATTTTAACGGACGTAGTCCGAAGAACATCATTTTTGTTCCCGGGCGTATTATTAATCTGGTTGGGTGAATTTGAGAAGGATATTATTATTTATAATAGTATCCTTTTTTTTCGTTTTGTTTTTTTTCCGTGATCAATTAGCTACGGCTGCGCTTAACGGTTATTTGGATAAAAAATTTTCCGGCGCAGCTCATGTCGCGCAACTACATACCGGTTTTAGCGGTATTACTTTGCTTAAAACTTCTTATTTTAAAGATGTAAAAATTGAATGTGAGCGGATCAATATTTTCCCTTTTGTTCATGTTGACAGTGGAACTCTGGCGTACAAAGGGCTGGATGTGCGATGGTCTTTAAATCGTACTGGGAAAGATCTTTATTCTTTGAATATCGCATACTTTAAATTTAAAAATAAAATCGTCGAAAATGCAAAGATACCTTTGCGGTTTAAACCGGGTAGAGTGGAGATAATGCCTGCGCTCAACTGTATTTTGGGCCCACAGGCCAGTTGGGAGGGGTTTGTCGATTACCGCGTATCTGGTACATACGATATTGCTTTGCGTTTTTCCCGGATCGAGGCCGGGCAGGTCTTATCTTTTTTTTACAAGCCAAGCGATGTTTCAGCCCGGGGAGATTTTTCCGGTATGCTGCAAGCTCGTTTAACGTCAGGCCGGTTGAGCAAGTTAAAGGCTGATTTGCACGGGGAGCAAGGCGGGGAGATAAGTGTTTATAAAGAAGCTGGGCTAACGGCATTAAAACGCTATCTTGACGAAGCTTCTTATCGGGCGGTAGTTGATGGGTTTAAAAATTATCAGTATAATAATGCCGTATTTACTGCGGTTGATCATAATGAGGGGATTTTGTTAAAGTGGGAGTTTGTTTCGGGTCAATATGGTAAACGTGATTTAGCGGTAATACTGCATAACACAGGAGGAGAAGAATGAGGATAATCGCCCTTTTTATTTTGTCGATTTTTATTTTGGCTTGTGCGAAGGTAAGCGTAGAAGCTTCCAAACCGATCAAGGTCGATATTAGTATGCGGCTGGATGTTTATCAGCATGTGGAAAATGATGTTAATTCTATAGTAGATAGGATCTATGAAGGTAAACCCAAACAGGTTAATTGGTTTCTGGGGATAGGTTCAGTTTATGCCGCAGATTTTTCTCCTCAAGTCGAAGCGGCGATTGCCCGCAGTCAAATGCGCTTAACTCAAATAGAAGATTATTTGGCTAAAGGTTATATTGGTGAAAACCGTGATGGCATGCTGGTTGTCCTATCGGATGAAAATGCCGATGTGATGCAGACCGTTACCCAGGAGAATGATGATCGCCTTGTGATCTATAAAAATACGGCCGATGAAAACGGTGCGGATTTAGCCACTGTACGCAAAGCTTTTTTTGATAAGCATTATCAAAAGGCACCGCAAGGTGCGTCCTTTGAGGTTTGTTCGTCTTCCGGCTGTGTATGGAAAAAAAAATAGCTTTTGACCAATGAAGACAATCGGTTTGATTTTACCTGATTTGCCGGATATTGAAGGCAGCGTATATTTTTCAAACATTATTACCGGCGTAAAGCAAGGTACGGATGCGTGTGGATATGTGTATAAAACACTTTTGCTTCAAGATGGGAAATCTTATGATAATTATGATTTCCGTTTTCGGGAGGGTGTTGACGGGCTGATCATTAATTCCTGGCGCCGTTTTTTTTGTGATCATGCTTTTGTCAAACGGATAGGATTACCATGTGCCGTGATCAACGATTTTGATGAAAATATCTCAGCTTATCATGTTTACGAAGATAGTTTTTCCGGTGGCATTCAGGCAGCGCGCTATTTTTTAGCGCATGGGCATAAAGATATGGCGGTTATCACCGGCCCGGAATGGTCACGCGACGGTCAGCAACGTTATGCCGGTTTTTTAAGTGAGTTAAGTAAGACTGGGCTTAAGGCCGTATCGGCAATGGGCGATTATGATGATAAGAAAAAAACAATCGCGGCTTTTCATGCAGTCAGGGATATGCGGCCCGAGGTTAGCGCGTTATTTTGCTGTAATGACAAAATGGCTTTATGGTTGATGGAATATTGTTTAGATAATAATTTACGCTGTCCGCAGGATATTTCTCTTATTGGATACGATGATATGCCGGCTTGCGTGAATGCCGCTGCTCCTTTGACTTCGATACGTGTTCCTGTAGAAAGATTATCTTTTTTTGCTGTTGAAGGTATTGCCGAATATTATCGCCGGGAGCCGGCCGCGGTGAGCTTAACTGGGCAAAAAAAAGTGCCTGTTGCCCTTATACCAAGAAAGAGTGTCTTTAAAAAGGTAGGGGATAAGGGTTTGTAACGGTAGGGTTTCGGATTAACTGACAAAATTTAGTTAAAAAATTAACTTGACTGTTATATTAGCCGGGATATAATCCTGGCAATGTTTTATTTTACTTATCGTGAACGCAGATGGTTGTTATTTTTGGCCGGATTACTTTGTATCGGTTCAATTGTGCGTTATTTTCAAGCAAATAAGGCCATATCCCGCCCGGACAATGTGTCGGATTACCAAAAAAAGATAAATAAGATCAATATTAATTACGCTACTTCGAGCGATCTGGAAGGTATCCCCGGTATTGGGCCAAAACTGGCTTACGCGATTATTGAGTATCGTACGAAACAGGCGTTTTTCTATGGCCGGAATGATTTAGCAAAAATCAAAGGAGTAGGGGCAAAGAAGGCGCATGAATTAGAGGGATATTTTTTCTTTTCTGTCGGGGATAGGTAAAAAATTATGTTAGCCGGATTGTTTCCTTTTGTACTTTTTTTATGTGCGGTTATCGGTTTGATCGTAGCGGTGCTTATGCCGTGGTTTTGGGTGACCATTGCCGCCATTCCTATTTTTGGGTTAGGCAGTAGTTATTTTTTTAATAAAAAAAATTTTTTTGCTGCTGAAATTTTTTTGCTTATTATCTTTGTTCTGATTTTTGCGGCATGGGCGCAGGCCTGCGCGCGCAATAGTTTGGATAGATTTTACACGGGAGATCATATTTTTAACATTAAAGTAATAACTGTCCCCAGGCCGGCCAAACGGTTTAATATATGTTTGGTTAAAATTGACGGATTTTCCGAGAAGATAAAAATAGTCGACTATACACGCCGGTTGGACTATTTAGGGCGTTACGAGATCAGCGGTTCTTTAGTGAAACGCTTATATCATGGCTGTTTCTTTTATCTTATTTTTCAGCCTAAAGATGCCAAGATAAAATGTGTAGATTTAAATTTTCTTGAGAGAACGTCACGGGATATCAGCCGGTATACTTTAAAACGCTTGAAAGATAATTTCAGCGATATGACTTACCGCTTTTTAAGCTCATTGTTCTTAGGGCGTTATGAATTACTTTACACCGAAAGGCAGATTTTTATCGATACTGGTACAACGCATCTTTTGGCGATCAGCGGTTTGCATATGGTTTTGGTTTCGGCAACGATATTTTTTATTTTGGGTTTATTCGGTTTAAGTCATTCATTCCGTCTTGTTGTTGCCAGCTTGGTGATTTTTGGTTATACATTTTTATCAGGGATAAGTCCCAGTGCTTTACGTGCGGCAATAATGTTTAGTGTTTTAAGTATGGGGTTTTTTCTGCGCCGGACAAGCAGTAGTTTGAATATTTTAGGTATTGCCGGAGTCATTTCCTTTATCGGTGATCCTCAAATATTAGTAGATATTGGTTTTCAATTATCTTATCTCTCCATATTTGCTCTAGCCTTATTTTCTTATATTTTTCCACAAGATAGAGAGGGTAATTTTTTTATAAATGAGTTTGAACAATTATTTAATATTTCATTATGGGTAGGTATATTCCTTTTGCCGGTGGTGTCTTATTATTTCGGTAAAATATATATTGGAGCGTTTATGTATAATATTGTGCTTATACCGTTATGTAATTTGATTTTGTTAATAGTGTTTATTATGTTTTGTTTTTTTCCCGTAAAGTTCTTATTATTACCTTTGGCGGCAGTGTTGGAACCGTTGTCGGTATTTTTTATTTACTTAAATAAAAGTTTTGGTTCCGGGCCGTTATCATCTTGTGACTTTAGGTTTAATCTTTTCGGAGTATGTTTATATTACATAGTTTTTATGGCAGTTTTTATTTTTTATCGTTATAATAAAAAACATGAAAAAATTTAAGATTATCTTTGTTTTATTAATAAGTATCATATTTTATGGTATGGCCCAAGCAGGAGAATTTTCCTTCGCGGTGGTCAGCGATATCCATAAAGCGCGCGATAGTTGGAGGAATACTTTGCAGGAACTCAGCCGTCGCGATGTGGACCTTATTCTTGTTGCTGGAGATATGGCGCCGGATCTTGACCGTTATATCGATTATGAAGAGACGTTTTACATGGGAAATAAGATACCGGTTTTGTTGCCGGTGGCAGGGAACCATGAGATCAAAGATGGAAAAGAAAATTATGATTATTTAGTTAAAGATGTTTTACCGCAGATAAAAGGCGCCGTACGGGCTGATCAAAAGGATAGTAGTTATTATTATGATCATCAAAATTGCCGGTTTATTGCGGTTGATGCATATAATATTTTCGGCCGTTACGGGATGATCAATGATGCCGGACGGGAATGGGTAAGCAAGGTTATCGTCGGTGCGCCGGAAGGGGTAGAAAATATTTTTATTTTTTTTCATGAGCCGGCTTATCCGCAGTTTCGGCATGTCGGAGATTCTTTCGATGAAGATCCGGTATTAAGAGATAAATTTTGGCAGATGCTTGCCGGGTACGGTGATAAGGTCAAAGCGGTTTTCTGTGGGCACACGCATTATTATTACCGAGCGGAATATCAAGGTATCTGGCAAATAAGTTCGGGGAGTATCGGCAATAATCGCGAGACTTCTTTTGTCGTAGTAAATGTTTCGGGAAGCCGTGTAGATTTTCAGGCTTTTCATGCGGAAAATGGGCCTGATAAACCGTTTACTCCGTTGGATACATGGGCGGATGTGAATAGTTTGACAAGCATACCTTAATTTGATATAGTCAATAAACTATGAAAAAGCTTATTTTTATACTTCTTTTTGCATTATTTTTACCTTTTAGTGCGCATCCTTTTTGGATATGGTCCGGCAAAAGTAAGACTCTTAAGGATCATGATATCACTGCTAAATTAGGGCCGGCTTTTCGTCTGCAGGACGGAATTAAACAATTAGAAAAGAAAAATTATATTAAAGCGAAAAAGATATTTCAGTCGTTGATTAAAAAATATCCCGATGCGTTTGAAGCGGCGGAAGCGCAATATTATACAGGGCGATGCCTGGAAGATATGCAGCATTATTATGAAGCGTTTAAGGCTTATCAGAAAGTAATCGATTCTTACCCTAATAGTAAACGTATCAATGATCTTATTGCTCGCGAGTATAATATCGGTGAAAAATTGATGAACGAAGATATTAAATCTATTTTAGGATTTAAAAAATATGATTTTGTCGAACACCCCTCGATTGAGATATTCAAATCGATATCGGATAAGACTGCGAATTTGGAATATGCGGCTCATTCCCAGTATCAGTTGGGTATATTGTTTATGAAGTTGAAGCGTTATGATGAAGCAAAGGAATCGTTTGGCAAGGTAATAGATAAATATCCCGATAGCCAGTGGCTGGCGCCGGCAAAGTATCAATTGGCTCAAGCCACAGCCAAGGGTTTTTCCGGTACAGATTATGATGCTACCGCAGTTACAGAAGCCGCTTCACGTTTGGGCGAGTTTGTTTCCAGCCATCCGGACAGCGATGTTACATCGCAAGCGCAGAATCAGTTAAATGACCTGAATAATGAAGAAGCTAAGAAAAATTACGAGATCGGGCTTTTTTATGAACGTCAGAAAAAATATTCAGCGGCTAAAATATATTATTCTCAAGCCGCGGATAAAAATTTTGATACCGAATATGGGAAAAAATCTGCCGAAGCTTTAGAGCGTATAGGGAAATATTTATGAGATCATGGCATGCAGGCCCGTTCTTACTGGTTATGTTTTTATTGGGATGCGGCTATACAACGCGCAACACGGCTTATGATGCCGCTTCGATCTTTATTGCACCGGTGACTAACGATATCAAGATTACCGTAGAAGGCCGGCTCTATCCTGACTACAAGACTTATCCGCGCCGTATTGAAAACGATTTGACGAACGCGCTGGTTAAAAAATTTAATACAAATGGTACGTTGGACGTGGTCTCTACGTCCGATGCCGGGTTACGTTTATTTTGTTCCGTTATTGGATATGATAAGAATACCTTACAGTATTCGGATGAAGATAAGGGCGAAGTGAAGGATGAGGTTAAAGAGCAGCAGTTGTATTTGCATGTGCAAGTTCGTTTAGAAGATAATACCGGTAAAATATTGTTACAAAAAGAAGTCGTTGGTGAGACTACTTTTTATCTTTACGGCGCTTATGCCAAGACCGAAGATACTGCCTGGCAGGATTTGCTTACCGATACTTCAAGACGCGTTAGCGAAGTAGTTTTGGACCTGTGGTGACCCTTCCCTTATGGGTATTAAGGATAAAGTTTTTTTAGTTGCTTCCAGAGACGGAGCGCAACGACAGCTTGCCTTGGCCTCCGCTAAAAAATATATTCCGGAAGAATTATTTAAAAATCAGATGGTTACAACTGTTTACGCCGCTGAAGCAAACCTTTCAGCGGTACAGAATGATCTGCTGACTTTTTCTTTTATCGGCCAAAAGGCGTTTATTTTTAAAAATGCCGATTTATTTTCTCAAGATATCCGTGATTTTTTCATAGAGAATATCGTTGCTATATCCGAAAATGTTTATTTAGTTTTTGAGATCGAGGAAGATCTTGCGGCTTTGCAAGGTTTAGCCAAGAAAGATAGATTGATCGCTTTACTTTTGGCGGAGACAACGGTGATCAAAACATCGGCGGCCCGCCCGGAAGTTACGATAAAAGATTTTATGTCGGCAGTCACGCGGCGTGATGTTAATGTAGCGTTAGCGGTTATGGAAAAACTTTTCTCTTTAGAAAGAGAAGAGAAGCTTGCCCCTTCGATTATTGGTTTTATGACCAGCCAAGCCAGTAATATTAATGATATAGATAAGAAAAAGAAAAGCCTCCAGTATCTTTGGGATGCCGACCGCGCGATTAAAGAACGCGGTCATAATTCCCGTATTATCCTGGAGGCTTTGGTCGTACGAATGCTTACGCTTTAAGGGCTTTATTCATCGCCTTAGTCAAACGGCTTTTACGGCGCGCAGCTTTGTTGGGATGAATCAGCTTTGTCTTTGCGGCTTTATCCAGCACAGAGTGCAGATCTTTCAGAGAGCTTTTTGCTTCCTCACCGTTCTTCGCGGTTAAGGCAGTTTTAAATTTTCTGACAGCCTGTTTCACTTTGCCGGTACGCTCAATATTACGTAAACGATTCGTTTCGCTTTTACGTAGATATCTTTTCGCAGCTCTTTTCTGTGGCATATACCAAATCTCCTTTTCGTTGCCCGTATACCTGTTAATCGCAGGCATAGCCTTAGGGCTAATTTTATGGTAGATTGTATAAGAATTGCCTAGGGGTGTCAAGGATTTTAATATAATAGTATTTTATTTCCCATGGTGTGAAATGTTTGAAAAAGTCTTACGGAATAGTACGCTGATAAGCCTGGGTACGCTGATTTCGCGTTTATCCGGGCTTTTGCGCGTAATATTAATGGCGCAGTTTTTCGGTACTTGTGCGGCTTTAGAGGCATTTATTGTCGCTTTTCGGCTGCCAAATCTTTTTCGCAGTGTCTTGGGCGAAGGGTTTCGCGATTCGGTGGCGGTGCCGATGCTTTGTGAGCACCACCGTGACCAACAGCGTTTTAGGGAGTTAGCCAATAACCTGCTTTCTATTTCTGGAGTATTGTTATTGGCGGTCAGTATTTTGGGGGCAGCATTTTCCCGTCCCTTAGTCGCTTTGACTGCACCGGGATTTTTAGCGGATACCGAAAAATTCATCTTAGCGGTATCATTTACCCGGATTACTTTTTTTTATCTTTTCCTTATCGGTTTTGCGGTTGGCCTTGATTCGATACTTTCGGCAATGCAGAAGTTTTTTATTCCTGCGGTCAATCCGGCATTTTTAAACCTTTCTTTTATATTAGGTATTATTGTTTTAACCGGAAAATTTCAATATTATTCTTTGATCGCGGCGGTTATGGTGGGTGGTGTAATCCAGGTAATATTTCCGATGATCGCCTTGAAACGCAGCGGGTTTAAGCTGGTGTTACATCCTAAAGCGGCGTTTTATGATCCGCAGATCAAAGAGATGGGGCGGTTGTTTATGCCCCGGGTTGCGTCCAGTGTGGTCTATCAGCTTAATGTTATGGTAGATACAATATTTTCTTCGCTGTCTACGGTTGTAGGGGCAGGTGCGTTAGCCGCAGTTAGTTACGCGTCGACATTAATCCAGTTTCCCTTGGCGATGGTGGCTTTACCTTTGTCGCGGGTGGCCACGGTGGATTTGGCCCGCTATCATGCTGATAAGAATGAAGCGGATTTTAAAAAACTGGTGGCTTTTTCTCTGGATGGAGTGATTTTGTTGATCATGCCAGTGACGTTTGTGTCACTATTTATTCCTGACGCGATTATTGATGTGATTTTTAAAAGAGGCGCGTTTAGCGATAATGATTTGGTCATGACGGCATGGGTTTTTGCCTCTTATGCTTTGGGCTTGATATTTTTTTGTGCCGCGAAAGTCTTAAACAGCGCGTTTTATGCCCTTAAAGAGACCAAAGCGCCTATGAAGTCGGCGATGATCGCATTAGGTATTAACTTTGTTTTGTGCGGAATTTTGATGTTTCCCTTAAAGATTGCCGGAGTGGCGTTAGCCTCGACTATTTCCGGGGGTTACAGTTGCTGGTATTTATATCAAAAGTTGAAAAAGAAGATCGGTGCGATCGACTTGTCATCGACAAGAGTTATTTTTATCAAAGCCTGTTTGTTGGGTTTGGCCTTGGGTGTGGCTGCGCGTTTGGTGTGGGTGTCGTGCCACGGTTTCAATAAATATTTGGCTTTTGGCTTGCTTTGCTTTGCCGATGGCGTGATCTTTATTTTTGGATTAAAGCTGCTCGGTTTTAAAAATATCAGCTCCTTAAAAGAATTTTTTAAAGGTTGAGAACTTTAGCTGCCTGAAGCCAAAGATTTTTTCTTTTTCTTCTTGTTTTTTTAGGTATAAATATGTTATATAAATAATCTATTGTCTGGGGAGGCAAGGAGTGTTTTTATGCGGAAAAATCTTTTTACCCGGACAATCAGCTTACTTTTAAGCCTTGCTATTCTTTTGGGCTCTTCTCATGCTGTTTGGGCGGCCACGCTGCCGTATATGCCCGAGCCGGGGAGTTTATTTTTGCCCAATAAAGTGGCTAATATTTCCTGCGCAATGGGGATGAAGTTCGATCCGCGAGACCCGTTAAAGCTCACCTTTATTATGGATAAAGGCACAGGCGTTTTAAGCGAACGCATGTTAAAGGAAGAGGGGGCGAATATTGCCCGCTATTTTTTGTCGGCGTTGGCGATACCGGAGAGCGAGTTATGGGTAAACCTCTCGCCGTATGAGAAAAACCGCATTATCGATAATGATTTGGCCAGGACCGACCTGGGCCGGGACATGCTGGGCACCGACTATCTATTGAAGCAACTGGCGGCCAGCCTTACTCATCCGGATACTCCTCAAGGAAGAAAATATTGGGAAGAAATTCAAATCTCAAATCTCAAATTTCCAATTTCAAATACCTTAGCAAATGAACAAGGTTCATTCGCTAAGGTGTGGATCGTGCCCGGGCGCATCCATCTTTACGAAGAGCAGGGCAAGGTGTTTGTCGATCGCGCCCCGCTGAAAGTTTTGTGCGAACAGGATTATTTGGCAGAGCAGAAAAATAACGTATGGGCGGTTCCCCGTGGCCGCCCTAATAATGGGCAGGCACAGAGACCTGCCCCTACACAAAATATCGAATCATTCAAGAAAAACATTCTTCCCCTGATCGAACAGGAAGTAAATCACGGCGCGAGTTTTGCCAGGCTTCGCCAATTTTACCGCGCGATTATTTTGGCCAGCTGGTTTAAGGCTAAATTGAAAGAGTCGTTTTTGAATTCCAACTATTTTAATCAGCACAAGGTCAAAGGCGTTGATACGACCGATTCAAAAGTACGCGAACAGATCTACCAGGATTACTTAACGGCTTTCCAGAAGGGCGCTTACAACTATGTCAAATCACAGCGTGCCTTTAATATGGTCGCTAAACGTCAATATTTTTCCGGTGGTGAAGCATTAAATCCTGATTTAGAACATAACAGCGATACACAGCAGGGCGTGCCGGCTAATATGGAAAATGGTGCAGCCCAGGTGGATGTTGTCTGTGACCCGGTGAGCGAGGATGAGCAGGACAAGGATGAGATTCGTCAGAAAAGCAATGCGGACATCATCGCGATGATGCATCGCGAAAACCCTCAGATGCGTGATTTTGTTTTGGCGATAAAAGATTTTCTTTATCCAGGGCAAACATTATCCGACAGCATGGTTGCTGGTATCAGCGGCATAGCGCGAGGCATAAGGGATGAGTTGATAATGGGGTATACCCCAGACCAGCTGGCCCAAAAGGCATCCGGGTTGCTGCCATCGCTACAGGCCGATGGCACATTGCTTAGGATGTCGCACCTATTTGATGAGGCGGCTTTTTCAGAATTGCTTAAAGAATGGCAAAATAAATTCGAAGGTAATAGCGTGCCAAGACCATCGGCTGGTGCCCTTGATGCTTTTTTGAATCGCAACGATGAAGCGGAAGTAGCCGCATTCGCTTCTGATTTAAGCCAGGCTTTTTATGGTGAGGATATATCCGCGAAAAACGTGGCGCTTTCCGGTTTGGCTATGGCTGTCAAGGATCGTTTAGCTCAAGGCCTCAGCGGTGAAGACATGTATGCCCAAGTTGCGGGTATTATGAGAGAATTTGTGCTCGCAAACATAATCCCGCCCCTACCCGACGTTGTTGATGCGGGAAGAGTTAAGGCGGTGTTGAAAGAGTGGCAGAAGAAAGTTACGCGGCCTGAAGAAATCAATCTACATGAGCAGTCGGCGATTGAGCAGAGCGTTAGGGGTAAGCGTA
>Ga0153915_10001458_pt1 | contig 21697 bp, 12 predicted proteins | sample Opewatmetagenome_2_FD_107003 | JGI IMG/M metagenome (GOLD analysis project Ga0153915, IMG submission 107003) | Freshwater wetland microbial communities from Ohio, USA - Open water 3 Core 3 Depth 3 metaG | ecosystem: Environmental > Aquatic > Freshwater > Wetlands | place: USA: Ohio, Lake Erie...
CGGGATCAGACAGTTCCTCTACAGTCAGACCCAGGGACTGAAGCGCTTCCTCGACCTTCAGAACAATCTCCCAATCCAACCCAAACTCTTCTATCCCTAGAAAAAATGGGGGAAGTCCTGTCGCCTCACATGTTGACATCTCTCAGGGAGTTGGGATATATGGAGGTCAATGAGCCGGGAGGCAAGATGATATCGCAGTGATTTTTTTCCGAAGATGATGCCCCTGTCCGCGAGCGAAGGGCCGCGTCCGGCTCGGTACGATTCATCGAGAGGTGGCCGATGAGCGATGAAGCCAAGAAGAAGCCCGACGAAAAAGAGCCCGGCTCGGAGTACACGCGAAGAGAGTTCCTCTACCTGGCCGGTGGCGCGGGCCTGACGCCGATCCTCCAGCAGAGAAAGGTGATCGTCCGGCCCGGCGAGCAGAAGAAGGTTTCGGCCCAGGTCGGGGCCATGCCTTTCATCATCTCCGTCCTGCGGCCCGACGACCTCCTCAACCTGGAGTTCGAGTTCATCAACCTCAAGGTGGCCAAAGGGACGCCGCCGAAGCTCGTCCGGCAGAACGCCGACTCGCCCGCGTACATGATCGTCCATTTCCCGCCCCAGAGCATCGCCGAGGAAGCCTTCTGGGAAGCCGCCGGCGAATACAAGGCGTCGGCGGAGGGCGGCAAGTTCCGCACCTTCCCGCTTCCGTCCAATTCCGACGTGCCGCGGACGCCTCCCGTCATGTCGCGGATCTCCGGCCGCTCGCGCCTCGCCTTCCGCATCCCTGAGGACGTCGAGGCGCTGCCCTTGACGCTCGAATCGCTGCTGGCCTGGGATCTCCTCGAACTGAACCTCGTCCCGGTCGCGCTTCCGCCCGCGACGCGGAGCGGCAACACGCTGTCCATCAAGGACGCCGCGAGCGCGAGCCGGACGAGTTCGGCCTCGGCCCAGGCGGTCAAGATCCAGACGGGCCGGACTCGGTTGAGCCGCTCCCAGGCGGCCAAGATCCAGGCCCAATTCGACAAGCCCCAGATGGTCTCCATCATCCCCAAGATCGCCGCGCCGGGGCCCTACCAGACTTCGATCGAAATGCCCTACCGGCTGATGATCTCTCCGGACGCCCGGGCGGGTTGGCGGCATTCCGTCGAGGCCGTCACCCGCGACGGCCGGACCGAGCTCTGGCATACGCGGCTGGCCCCCCTCGGGCGCGACGGCGCTCCCGACGAGACGTCCGACGCCGCGTTGCACGTCCGGGGCATCTGGTCGCCGGACTTCCGGGCCGACGCCGAGGGCGACGACCCGAAGCACGCCAACACGCCTTTCCGCATGTCCCTCGACCCGCGGGACAGGCACGAGATCGTTCACCTGACGAGCAACTTCTTCCTCAAGAAGCCCGATCAGAAGCCCCTCGTGCCCGAGCCCGTCGACGTCAAGCGCCTGATGCTGACCTCGCTCGGCGCCTGGCTCGAATCGCAGGGCAACTGGGAGCCCCCGGCGCCCCTGTCCGTCCAGGAATGGCGCCACCGCGCGACCATGGCCCGCGACCACTTCGTCCGCGTCGTCTACAAAGGCTATCTCCTGCCGTTCGGCAACCAGGCCTCCCTGGTCAAGGTGACCGAGCGGAAATTCTACAAGCGCGAGGACGGCCAGCAGATCGCCTACCTGTTCCAGCGGATGTTCATCGTCGTCCGCAAGCCGGAAAAAACCGTCCCCGTTCCCTATCAGGCGAACGACGGACGCGAGCTGCCGTTCCGCCAGGTGCGGATCACGACCCTCGTGACGCCGTCGCTCAACAAGCCCGAGGCGAGCGCCGTCGGTTCCTACGGCCAGTCGGCCTTCTGGCCGCGCGTCGGCAGCGGCGATTTTCCGTTCCACGTCGTGGCCAGGGACTGGGAAGGGAAATCCGCCGAGTTCGAGATCCCGATGCTCTTCGTCGGCAACGACTGCGCCTACAACATCGATAAGATGAAGGACGTCGTCGCCGGCTACAACGGGGCGTCGCCGGCCGGCCGGCGCAAGGCCTCCCTGCAGGGCCAGAAGATCGCCTTCGCCGCGGCCGGGGCCAAGGGCGACACGAGCCTCGAGGCCCAGTCGGTCTCGTTCGGCGTCAAGTCGGCCGAGGGCGGCCCGTCCAAGGAAACGTTCGAGCTGGCCGACCAGCCGATGTGCTTTCCTCTGATGGAGGAGGCCGCCGCCTTCATCCCGGCCCTCAAGGGCATGGCCGGGCTCGACGCGACGCGGCTCGCCTACCCGGATTCCTATGTCCAAAACGGCCTGGGCGGCGCCAACAAGGGCGAGGTCTTCGCCAGGATCATCGCACCGCCGGCCATGTCCTTCGCCTCGAACAAGGGGGACAAGTCGGGCGGCATCGCGACACCGAGCTTCGCCGTCGCCGCCCTGTCGCGCGTCCTGGGGCCCATCGGCAGCGCCTCGGCCGACGCCGCGGACGCCGACGCCTCGCTGGCCGACGCCCTCGGCGGCCGCTTCGACCCGATGAAGATCTTCGACGGCTCGGCCAAGCTCCTCGGCGGCATCCTCCTCAAGGACATCATCGGCACCGTGGCCGATTTTCGCGGGGCGACCGACAAGGCCCTGCGGATCAAGACCGAGACCATCGAGGAGAACGGGACGCCCGTGGCCGTCAAGACCATCATGAGCTGGAAGCCCGATCTCCATGACGCCAGCATCTTCATCGCCTCCCGGAACGGCACGGCCGCGGCCCTGGTCATCGAGGCGACCCAGATCGCCTACCTCAACGGACAGGCCGCGACGTGCGACGTCCGGGGCGAGCTGACGGATTTCACCCTTGACCTCCTCAAGGGCGTCGCCAGCTTCGTCCGGGTCATGTTCTCCCGATTCACGTACACCGCCAAGTCGGGCCAGAAGTCCGACGTCACCCCCGAGTTCGCCGGGCTCGAGTTCCTCGGGCCGCTCAAGTTCGTCAAGGACCTCCTCGACAAGATCCAGATGCCCGGCGGCGATTTCGGCAAGCCGATCATCGACATCAGCTCCTCCGGCGCCACGCTCGGCTACACCTTCGGCCTGCCGACCATCGCCTTCGGCGTCTTCTCCCTGCAGAATATCAAGCTGACGGTGGCGATCACTCTGCCGTTCAACGGCGACCCGGTCTCCCTCCGCTTCGCCTTCAATGAGCGGAACAACCCCTTCCTCCTGACCGTCTCCATGTTCGGCGGCGGCGGCTTCTTCGGCATCGTCCTGACCGCGGAGAAGATCAAGCTCATCGAGGGCTCCATGGAGTTCGGCGGCTCGTTCGCCCTGTCGATCGGCGTCGCCAGCGGCAGCCTGACCCTGATGGCCGGCATCTATTTCAAATACGAGGAGAGCCTGGTCACGGTCAGCGGCTACGTCCGCTGCAACGGCTCGGTCGACGTCCTCGGCATCATCAGCATCTCGGCCGAGTTCTACCTGTCCCTGACCTACGACGAGGGCAAGAATTCGGTCTACGGCCAGGCGTCGCTGACGGTCAAGGTCGAGGTCCTCTTCTTCAGCGCCAAGGTGACGCTGACCGTCGAGCGGGAGTTCGCCCACTCGCCGGCGCCGCTCTTCGCCGACCTCATGGACCAGAGCCACTGGCTCAGCTACTGCGAGGCATTCGCTTAGGAGGCATGTGATGGCCCAGCCAACGATCATCTGGACGTTCCTGCCGAACGGCGTCGAAAAGGGCAAGCTCAAGTTCTCTGCGGCCGTGTCCTTCCGCCTGCCGGAGTCGGCCGGCAGCCACCCCAACCTCGCCCTGTATCCCGAGATCCTGGCCTGGCCGGAGACGCTGAAGGCCGTCAAGTTCTCGGCCGAGCTGGAGAAGGGCGGCGGCGCGGTCAAGGTCGAGCGGACCAGCCCCGATCCCGATCCCGAGCTGTGGAAAGCCATCTTCCAATCGGACTCTCCGGTCAACCCGTTCAAGTTCACGGACCTGAGCGTGCATCCGCTGATCGCCTATCCCGCCCGCCAGGTCCAGGCCTTCCTGGCCGAACAGTACATCACGACGGCGGTGGAGCATCCCGAGGAGCCGCCGGCCCTGGACAAGGTCCTCCGTCCGGAGGGCTTCGGCCGGATCCGGATGAAACCCCTGACGCGGACCGGCTTCACGCCCCTCGCGGCCCAAAAAACGGAGCCCGTCCTCCGGCAGGAGGTCCAGAAGACCCTCGATACGCAGAAGGTCAAGGCCATGCCGGTCTCGGCCTCGCTCAATCCGCCGCAGGACTTCTATCTGGTCCGCCGGGTCCATCAGCCGCTGAGCAAGAGCGTCATCGATCCGGTGACGAAGCAGAAGGCCGCCGTGAGGGTGCCCCTCAAACCGCCGGATCTCGATTTCCACCAGGCCGTGGCCCTGATCGGCCAGTACCCGGCCCTGATGCGCCTGCTCGGGCTGGCCGTCGATTTCGAGATGGACCTGCCGCCGGATTTCCCGCGGACGGGCAGTATCCGCATCGTCCCCGGCGCCCGCCAGGACTACATGCCCTGGACGAAGTTCATCTATGAGGCGCCGCGCCTGAGGTTTGCCGCGGCGCCCAAGGACTCCAAGCCCGATGTCGTGGACGGCTTCCTGGACCTCTCCGACGACGACCAGTACGACATCATCCAGATCGATCTCGACGGCGCGGCCCTCAAGGCCGTCGAGTTCTCGGACGAGGGCGAGACCAAGGATTCCGCCGAGTTGCCCTCGCTCCGCGCGGGCGGCCTGTCGGTCGTCCGCACCGGCCACGCCGTTTCTATCGCCGCGCGCATCAAGAGCGGGACCGACAACAACGGCCTCTTCGAAAGCCGCCGGCCGACGACGTTCTACGCCGAGGACCTCATCCAGGGCTATCGGGTCGACGTCTGGGACGACCGCAGCAAGATGTGGAACTCGCTCTGCCGACGGACGGGAACGTTCCGCTTCACGCGGATCGACCGCGAGATCACCCTCGAGGACGAGGGCTACGTGTCCTCGGCCGTCACGCAGGCGGCCGACGAATCGAACGCCGACATGTACACCCACGAGTCGCTGTTCTGCTGGGAAGGCTGGAGCCTGGTCGCGCCGCGGCCCGGCAAGGCCATCAATCCCCAGGACAATCCCGAGGAGATCCAGAACAGCGCCACGACCGCCTTCCGCCTGGAGACGAAGTTCAAGCCGGTCGCCAAGTCCCTGCCGCGGCTCCGCTACGGCACCGGCTATCGGCTGAGGGCGCGGGCCGTGGACCTGGCCGGCAACGGCCTCGGGTCCGACGTCACGGACGCGAGCCACGCCATCCCGCCGGCTCCCCAGGCGCCGCACGTCTACAGCCGTTTCGACCCGATCGCGCCCCCGGTCCTCGTCCTGCGCGAGGCGGCCAAGCGCGGCGAGTCGCTCGACGACGTCGTCATCCGCAGCTTCAACGACGCCGAGCCCAAGGACGCCCAGTCGACGGGGGAGACCGCCGAGCGCCACATGGCCCCGCCGAAGACGGCCCAGCTGACCGCCGAGATCCACAGCATGTTCGACACGGGCGCGGGACTCAATCCCGACGTCTACGCCATGCTCTGCGCCAAGGACGGCGGCGCCTTCCTCGAGGTCGAGCCGGGCGAAGCGGTCGCCCTGCCGTATCTCCCCGACCCCTGGGCCAAGGGCCTCACGGTCCGCGGCCTGCCGCATCAGACGATCGCCAAGCCGATGCAGATCGAATTCCCCGGCGACTGGCCCGAAAAGAAGGTCCTGCGCCTCAAGGTCGCGGAAGGCGGCGGCGCCCCGGCCTGGGACGCGTCCTCGCGGATCCTGACCGTCTTCCTGAAGAAGGGCGAAAAAACCACCCTGCGCCTCAGCAGCTATCTCCACGAGGACAAGGTCCCCGACCTTGGCCTCTACAGGTGGCTGGATAAGCCCCAGCTGGCCATCCACCGCAAGTTCCTGGGGCCGACAAGGGCCGCCCAGGTCGTCCAGGCTCAGCCGCTCAAGACACAGTCGGCGCGAAGCCAGGCGACGGCCGCCGGGGCGCAGGTGAAACCCGCGGCGGTTTCGAAGACGGCCGAGGTCCGCTCCTCGGGCCTCATCCAGCTTCCGGCGGTCAATATCGGCCAATTCAAGCTGTCGGCGGCCCAGGGCCTCCATTGGATGATGACGCCCTACCGCGACATCACCATCACCCATGCCGTCCAGCAGCCCGTCGGCCGTCCGGCCAAAATCCGCTTCGAGGCGGACAAGGTCCTGGGCGATACTTTCGCCACCCTGGACGCCGAGCTCGCGGTCCACGCCTGGAGCACGGCCAAGATCGACATCCTGGCCGAGTGGCAGGAGCCGGTCGACAATATCATGGAGAAGAGCTGGAAGACGATCTCGGGAAGGGCCCACGTCCTCGATCTCGCGATCGACCGGGACATCCCGTCCCTGGTGCTGGACCCGGCCGACAAGCACCGCCACGAGTTCCACGACACGAAATATCGGAATATCACCTACAGAGTCGTCGCCACGTCGCGCTACCGCGAGCAGATGCCGAAGGAAATCGGCGACGACCCGGACAAGGTCAGCCGGACGAGCGATCCGATCGTCGCCCCCGTCCTCAATTCGGCGCCGCCGGCCCTGCCCAAGGTCCTCTACGTCGTGCCGACTTTCGGCTGGGAGCGCAAGCGCGAGGCCGGCAAGCTGACAAGCATCCGGACGGGCGGCGGCCTGCGCGTCTACCTCGAGCGGCCGTGGTTCTCGAGCGGCGAGGGCGAGCTCCTGGCCGCGATCCTGTATTCGCCGACGGCCGCGCCGGAAGTCCGGCGAGTCGCGACCTCCGCTGCATCGACGGAAAAACCGGCGGCGGGACGGACGCCGGCCAGGCCGCAGGCCCAGCTCCGCGTGAAGCCGCGGACGGCCCAGGCGGTTCAGCCCAAGGCCGCGGCGCTCGCCGTCGTTGCGCCGTCCGTCCCCGAGGACCTTCGGCCGTACGTCTCCCTGTGGGGCCTCGACCCCCTGTGGCGGAGCGGCGACACGTCCACGCCGGAATATCCCGCGGCCTCCGAGTTCAGAACGGCCGCGAGCGTCATGCACAACCTGACCCTGAACGAGATGCCGGGCGTGGCCCGCTTCTCGGCCGTGGGCCACGAGGTCAAGTTCGATGAGGAGCGCGGGCTGTGGTTCTGCGACCTCGACATCGCGCCGAAGGACGCCTATTTCCCGTTCGTGCGGCTGGCCCTGGCCCGTTTCCAGCCGAATTCGGTCGCGGGCGCCCACCTGTCGCGGGTGGTGCAGGCCGATTTCATCCAGCTTGTTCCCGGCCGCGCCGCGAGCGTCGTTTTCGACAAGCCGGGGGCGGGAGCGAAATCGCTCAACGTGACCGTCGCGGGCGTGTCCTACATCCAGTCGGCGGGCGGCGGCCCGTCCGACATCGAGGCCAGCCTGGAAACGCGCGCGTCCGACATCGAGGGCGAGCTCGGCTGGACCGCCGTCTCGAACAGCACGGTCGCGCTCCAGGCCCAGCGCATGCCGAACCTGGCGCCGGGGCATTTCACCTGGACGGCCAAGATCAACCTGCCGACGGCCAAGGGAGCCAAGCCCTACCGGCTGGTCATCCGCGAATACGAAACGTTCGTCTCCGACGAGATCGACAAGACGGCCCACGCCACCGCGGCCGTGCTGAAGAAGGCCCGCCGGCTGGTCTTCGCCGAGGCCGTCGAGCTCTGACGCGCTCGGCCCGAAGGGGATTGACAAGACGGGCGGCCGGCGGTATTTTCCTTGTGACAAGGAGCATGCGGCCATGTCTATACCCGGATTGACGATCATCGGCGAATCGATCAACGACTCCGTGCCCTCGACGAAGAAGTTCTTTGACGAGAACGACGTCGCCGGCCTGCTCGAACTGGCCCGGAGCCAGGACGAGAAGGGGGCCGCCTACATCGACGTCAACGTGGGGCTGCGGCCGCCCGAATTCATGGCCGACCTGGTCCGCCGGATCCAGTCGGTCACGGCCAAGCCCCTGTCCATCGACACCCCGGACCCGGCCATCGCCAGGGCGGGGCTCGAGGCGTACGACCTCGAACAGGCGGGAGGGAGGAGGCCGATCCTGAATTCGGTCTCGCCGCTGCGCCTGGAGATGTTCGACCTCTGGGCGGTCCGGCCGTTCAGGCCCATCCTGATGGCCTCGGAGCGGTTCGAGTTCGGCGCCGGCTGCGCCGGCATGAACCGGACCGCAGAGGAGACGCGGCAGGCGGCCAGGGCCCTGCTCGAGGAGACCCGGCGGCGGATCCCCGGCTTCACCAGCGTCCAGGCCATTATCGACCCGGGGATCGCCCCGGTCGGCGGCGATTGCGTGGGCCAGCTCAGGCGCGTCCTCGAGTCCCTGGCCCTCATCCACGGCGACCCCTTCTTCGCCGGCGTCCATCTGTCGGTGGGGCTGAGCAATTTCACGGTCATGCTGCCCTCGAAGCGGAAGGACGGGACGCCCGTCAAGGGACCGCTCGAGAGCGCCTTCCTGACCCTGGCCAGGCCGCGCGGCCTCGACACCATCATCGGCTCGACCGTCCGCAAGTACGAAATCCTCGCGGCCGGCCATCCGGCCCTGGCTTGCCTCGAGGACATCCTGAAGCTCGATGGCCTCGAGACGCTCATGCGGCTGAAAGAATTCTATTCCTGAGCCGAGGGGACCATGCCGCACACCGTCGACAACAAGATCTTCCACGTCGAGCTCCAGACGCCCAAGCGGAGCTCCGAGGACATCGACAAGGACCTCCAGACATTCGGAGACAAGTACCGGAAGGTCGTGGAGGCGGGCTGGATCGTCTGCATCACCGATAACCCCATGGGCCTGCTGAGCTGCGGGGCCATGGAGACGATCGACCTTCTGGGCCTTCCCGTCCGTCCGGAACAGCTGATGGTCCACCTCAACACGTTCCACCCGAAGAAGGAGCTCGACGAGATCCTCGGGACGTTCAAGGCGGCCGGCGGCAGGTCCCTGCTGATCGTGTCGGGCGACGGCAGCCAGAAGCTCCACCGGCTCGAGCCGGCCGAGATCGGCGTCGAGGCCGCGACGGTGACGTCGGTGGAGCTCCTGCGGTATATCGACCGGGAGTACCCGGGACAGTTCGTCTGCGGCGTGGCCTTCAATCCCTACGAGCCGCAGGATGCGGAGTTGGAGAAGATGAAGCGGAAGGCGGCCGCCGGGGCGTCCTTCGTCATCACCCAGCCGATCATCGGCCGCGACGAGAGGCTGGCCGGGCTCGAGCCGTTCGGCCTGCCGGTCATCCTGGACGCCTGGATGTCGAAGAAGCTCCATCTGCTGTCGGAATGCGTCGGCCACGAGATCCCCGAGGGGACGCCCTACGACCCGCTGGAGAACCTGAAGGAACTGCGGAGAAACTACCCGGCCTACGGGCTCTACCTGGCCATCCTGGGCTTCAAGACCCAGTACCCCCTGCTCCAGGAGATCTGGACACAGAGTTAGGCGAGCGGCGGACTCCGTTTCCAGCCTGAGACTACTGTCTCAGGGGATGCGGATACGTATACGGCGTATAATACAACGTCCACGTGTTGGTCGCCGTGGCGACATAGAGTTTTCCCTCGTCGGTGGCCCAATATCCCACCCCCGTCGTGCAGGTGGCCGGACGGGACGCCAGGAGGCCGACTCCCACGCCGGTCGTCCCGTCGAACGACGACCCCTGGTACCAAAAGTCCCTGTTCGCCTGAGGGACGAGCCCGATAGTCTCCCCGTAATCGAGGGTCTCGGTAACCGTCGGATCGATCCGCGTCGAGCTGTTCTTCATGTTGTTCCAGTAATAACTGTTGCACACGTGCTGGGTTTCTCCGTCCGAGGCCGTGGCGGGCGGGCTGGTGCTGTCCAGGTATTCTTCCCGGATGGCGATGATGACGGAGCCGCTCGCGGTGACATCGTTGTTGTAGATCAGGGCCCGCCCGCCGCGCTGGCCCATGAACTCGCCCCCGTAGGCCCCGATATCGACGGTGTTGCCGTAGGCTTCACATCCCATGAGGCTGAGATTCCCGCCGGCGCCCATGTTCCCATGAGCATCCAGAACAGGCCACAACCCCTGCGGGCAAGCCGTTGCGTGGACGGTGTTGTAGCGGAAACACCAGCGACCGCCGGCTCCGGAGATGATGCACGCCTGTGACGTGTCGGAAGAGACGAGCGTGATATCGTTGTCTTCAAAATACAGGTTTTCGGCCGAGCCGAATTGAAATATCTGATCCGTCCAGTTGTCCTCGTTCATCCCGATGACGTTGAAATACGCGGCGCCGGAAATCTCGTTATCGTCGACGACTCCATAGATCTGTCCCCAGAAACACATCACGATCCCGACGCCATACTCCCAGGAGTAAGCGGAGTCGGCGCCGACGGCCGGATCCATGATCTTGTTGTCGTCGACGCGGACATCCGTGATAGCGGGGGAGGCGACGTAGTTGACGACCATGATCCCTTCGCACTTTGAGGCCAGATCAAGGGTGAAGCCGGAGAGCTGGAAAGGATCGTCGGCCTCGGGATCCGAAGGATCGTAGCTGATGAGATATTGTTCCATGCATTGGGCGGGGGAAAAGCCGTTGGCCGGCTGGGCGTGTTGATTCGGGCAGCTGTAGTTGCTCGTGATCACGGTGCTGCCGATCCCGGCCCCGATCAGCCTGATCCCCGCCGTGATGATCAGGTGGTCGTTCCATGTTGCGCTTCCGGCCGGGACCATGACGGTGTCTCCCGGACTGGCCTCGGCGATGGCCGCGCGGACGTCCGCCAAGGAGGGGCTGGCGGCCGTGATCGTGCCGGCCTGACTGACCGTGATCGTCCGACTCGTGCTGCTCGAATCCGAGTCCGATGCGACGGTCAATTGCACCGTGTGGACGGCCGCCGTCGTGTAGGTGTGGCTTGGGTCCTGAAGGCTCGAGGTCGTTGTCCCGTCCCCAAAGTCCCACTGCCAGGACCTCGGGCTCCCCGTCGACGTGTCTGTGAACTGCACGGCCTGGCCCGTGGCCGGGGAGGCCGGGCTGTAGGTGAAGGAAGCGCTCAACGTCGATGACGAAGATTTCTGAGCTTGGCAGGAAAAAAGCAAAAAGCAAACAACGGACAGTGCCAGCCAGGAATATCGAATGTTATTCATGTCAAGATTCAGCCCCTTTCCAATATTATATCATAGCCTTCCGCCGCGTCATCGTCGCACACCCGGAAGTCCGCGGCTCATGACTTTGACTTTTGCCCCAAGGTTTTATATAAGCAGCTTTCGATATGTTCGTCGGCGAGGTCCTGTCATGATGAAATATTCTTGTTCGAAAAGCGCCTTCGGATTCGCTATATTCGCCGTTCTGATCGCGGCCGCCGTCGCCGCCGGAGCGGCCGACAAGCCCGCCTCCGAGGCCCTCTATGAAAAAGCGTATGAGGCCTGGGACACGGGCGATTATATCGCCGCCCTGCGGGGATTCGACGCCCTGCTCCAGGGGCCGGACGCCGCCCGCTATTTCGAGCGCATCGCTCTTCTCACAGGCGAACTTTACGAGGTCAAGTCCGTCGCTCCCGACGGCCGGAACATCCGCTTCTCGCCCGACGGCCGGCTGGCCTCGTACGAAACCGGCGTGCGGCCGGCTCAGGTCATTCACGTCCTCGACGCCGCCAACGGCTTCAAGACCCTGGCCGAAATCAAGGGCTCGAGCGGCGTCTTTTCGCCGTCCGGCCGCGCGATAGCCTTCCTCCGGACGACGGACACGCCCGAAATGGAGAAACTGCGCAAGGACATGGCGGCGGCCGAGGCCTCGTCGACGGATTTTGCGGCCGTCATGAACCTCCGCAACCGCCTCAATGATCTCGAGGCCAAGGCCGGCGAGATCGTCATCCGGGACTTCGCGTCGGGACGCGAGGAGATTCTTCCCGATGGCGGGCTCCTCAAGAGGGACATCGTCTTCAGTGCCGACGGCCGCGAGGTGTACTTCGCCGGGGCGCGGGAATCCGACACGACCTCGAACGACGTCTACGCCGTGCCCGTCGAGTCCGCCGCGGCGGTTTCCGGGCCGCGGGCGCTGACCTCGGGACCGGGATATAAAGCCGCTCCGGTCGCCGCGCCGGGTGGAAAGTACGTCATCTATACCATGGCGGCCAGGTCTCCCTTCCCCCGTCCGCCCGTGGCCGGGCAGGGCGCGCCGCCCATGCCTCCGGCCGGCCCCGGCCGCGGCGGCGAGGCCCGCCGCTTCGCCGTCCTGACGCCGGCCGACGGTTCGGCCCGGGCCTTCGACGGCGCGTTCCAGGCGGTCTCGGCCGACGGGGCCGCCGCCGTCTTCATCGGCAAGGACGGCGCTGATAACACCCTGAGCGTCTTGAAGCTCGACGGCTCATGGGCGCAGACGGCCGTCAAGAAGACCCAGGAAGCCATCAAATCCGCCGCCTTCTCGCCCGACGGAACGAAGATCGCCTTCGAGATGAGCTGGACGCGGAACACCGAAATCTTCGTCATCGGATCGGACGGCAAGGACGAGGTCCGGCTGAGCCGGGAGATCGAGGACGACCGCGCCCCGAGGTTCCTCTCGCCGACGCTCGTCCTGGCGATCAAGGGGGAATCGCGGCACAGCCGAGCCTGGCTCTACGACACGGCGGATCTGACCGCGACCCGGCTCTTCCACAACAACACCGTCCGGACGCTCTCCATGGAATACGAGTGGGCGCCCGATCCCGCCGGCCGGCGGATCCTGATCAGTGCCCAGAGGAACGGCGACACGATGGCCGGCGAGCGGGGCGTCTTCCTCCTCGACCTCGACAGGAAGATCGGCCCGGAGGAGCTGCGGGCCCGCCTCCGGGAGAACCTGGCCTCCGAGCAGGCCCTCCGGGCCAAGGGCGAGCGGATGTTCAAGCCCATCGCCGCCGAGGTCCGGGCCGCGGCGTCCGGCGCGTCGACGACGAGGATCTACGGATATGAAGAGGCGCTGTTCAACTTCGACTCCAAGCACGTCACCAAGCCGGGGAACCGCAAGGCGGCCGAATATATCTTCAGGGCCTTCGAGTCCTTCGGCTACAAGCCGGAGCTCCAGGAGGTCCCGAACCGGCCGGTCAAGACGGCCAATGTCGTCGCCGTCCTCAAGGGCAGCCGGAACCCCGAACTCTATTACGTCCTGAGCAGCCATTATGACTCGCACGCGTCGGGCCCCGGGGCGGACGATAATACGTCGGCGACGGCGGTTCTTCTCGAAACGGCGCGCCTGCTCGCGGGGAAGCCGCTCGCCGCGAGCGTCGTCTTCGCCGCCTTCACCGGGGAGGAGTCGGGATTCTGGGGCAGCCGCGAGTTTGTCCGGCTGGTCAAGGAGAAGAAGCTTCGGATCATGGCCGGGCTGAACAACGACATGATCGGCTGGGCCAACGACAACCGGCTCGACGACACGATCCGGCACACGAACGCGGGCCTCCGGGACGTCCTCCATGCCGCCGCCATGGGATTCTCACGGCTGATCACGTACGATACGCACTATATCAAGTCCACCGATTCCGTGCCGCTCTACGAGGCTTGGGGAGACGTGATCGGGGGGCTGGGGTCCTATCCGCTGCTCGGCAACCCGTATTATCACTCGCCGACCGACCTGCTGGAGACCGTCAATCATCAGCTGCTGGCGGAGGCCTCGAGGTACTGCACGGCCGCGCTCATGCTGCTCGCTTCGAGCCCGTCGCCGGTGAGGGGGCTGAAGGCCGTGACGACGGGCTCAGGAACCGGGGCGGGGGAGGGGACGAAGGCCGGGGCCGTGGATGTCAGCTGGACGCCCAACCCGGAGAAGGGGATCTCGCACTATCTCGTGACCTGGGGGCCGGAGGGGAAAGAGGTCGCCGGCAGCCGGAAGGTCAAGGAAGCGCGGGCGCGGCTCAAGGGCCTGAAGACCGGCGAGAAATGGGTGGTGACGGTCCGGGCCGTCAACGCGCGCGGCCTCGCGGGCTGGGACGAGGCGAAGATCGCCGTCGGCGGCGCGCCGGCAAAATAGGGGAGAGGCCCGGGCCGACGTCTTCGGAGTTTTGGCGCCTTTACTTTTGGCTGCGACTCAGGTAATATTTCCGCCATGGAAATCAAGATCAGCCCGAAGGATATCGTACGTTTCATGGGCAGCATTTATCTGGTTCTCTTGTTCCTGACGATTGCTGCCAACATCGCCCGATATTTCTTTGGCTACAGAACGAATATCGTTTCCGCCTTCAATTTCGGCAGCGAACGCAACTTCCCGACGTTTTATTCCGCGGCGGGACTGATGCTCTGCGCGGTTCTCGCGGCCGTGATCGCGGCCTGGTTCAAGAGAAACAAACGGAAATATACCGGCCACTGGATCGCTTTATCGGCCATCTTCGCCTATCTTTCTCTCGATGAGATGCTGGAGATCCATGAGCAGGCCACGCCGATCGTTCGGTCTTTCATTCATACGGGAGGATTGCTCTATTTCGCCTGGATCATTCCCTTCGGCATCCTGACGATCCTGTTCGCCCTGACCTATCTTGGATTCTTGAGGGACCTGCCGAAGAAGAGCCGCCGGCTCTTCATCCTTTCCGGGGCCATTTATGTCATGGGGGCGATAGGGATAGAAGCGATCTCCACTCCGTGGTATGCGGTTCACGGCTGGGATAACTTTGGCTATGCGCTCTGGCAAACCATGGAAGAATCGTTTGAGATGTGGGGCATCATCCTTTTTGCCTACTCGATTGCGTCCTATATCAAGGACCAAATCAAGAGCGTGACAATCCGGCTCGGCGATCAGGATTGACGTTTCCTCGACTCCATCGTCGGGCGGGTTCGCTGGGGCTTCTTTATTCCGCCTTGGAGTACTGATAGTACTGCTTGGCGTAATAGCCGTCCTGCTCGACCAGGTTGACCCCGTTGATGATGACCCCGAGGCACTTGAGCTTGTGCGAGTCCAGCTTGGCTTTGGCCTGTTTCAACGCGGGCATGGGCGTCTGGCCGCCGCGGGCGATAAGGATGACACCGTCGACCATCGGGCCCATGGCCAGGGCGTCGGACACCGCGAGGAGAGGCGGGGCGTCGATCAGGATATAATCGTAATTCTTCTTGAGGAAGGCGATGAGGGAGTCCATCTTCTCCGAGGTGAGGAGCTCGATCGGATTGACGGGAATCGGGCCGCTGCCGATGAGAAAGAGGTTGGGGAAATTGGTCGGCCGGACGAGATCGGCGGCCTCGGCGTAGGAGCTGATGAAATGCGTCAAGCCCCAGCCGCCGTTGAGGTCGAAAATCCTGGTTTGCTTGGGCTTGCGGAGATCGGCGTCGATGATGACCACCCGCTTGTTGGCCTGGGCCAGCGTGATTCCCATATTGGCGACGGTCGACGATTTTCCCTCCCGGGCCAGGGGGCTCGTGAAGAGGATGGCCTTGATCTTTCCCGGCGGCGACGACACGAGCAGCGTCGTCCGGATCGAACGGTAGCTCTCCGCCTGGATCGAGTTGGGCTCGCGCGAGGCGATGAGCTCGATCGTATTGATCAGAAGCCTTTTGCCGTTTCCGTCCGTCTCAGATGCGGGGCAACATGTCCCTTCCCGGCCTGAGTGCGATTGCTTTTTCTTCGGCTCGTTTTTTCCGGATAGAATGTCGGCGATCTTCGAGAATTCGGCCAGCGGGCCCTTGGGGCTGATCTCCGCCGTGAAGGAGGGGATGACCCCGAGGGTCGGGAGGCTCGTCGCGTTCAGGACTTCCTTCGACGTCCTGACGGTATTGTTCAAATATTCGAGGCCGAGCGCCAGTCCCAGCCCTCCCGCCAGGCCGATGATGAGCCCCATGAGGATGTTGCGCCGCTTGTCCGGCGAGGTGGCTTTGAGGGGGAAACTCGCCCGGTCGACGATCCAGATATTCGCGGCCTCATAGCTCTTGAGACGAGCGGAAAGATCGGTCTCACTCTGCCTCTTGGAGAGGGATTCGAGCAATGCCTTCTTGTTCTCGAGCTCGATCCTCAGGCTGTTGTAGACGATGGAATTGCTGTTGACCTTGAACGCTTCGGTTCTCAACTGCTCGAGAAGTCCCCGGAGGGATTGTTCCTTATTGAGCGCGGCCTGGTAATCGGCGTAGGCGACATCGATCAGCTTTTTCTCTTCGACCTGGAGAGCGTCCTTGACCGAATCGATTTCCGATTTCAAGCGCTGCATCTCTGGATACTCCGGCCGCACCGTGCCCAGCCGGCCGGCGTATTCCTGGCTGAGCGCCGCGTATCGATCCCGCAGTCTCTGGACGGGACCGCCCCCGGGCATGTCGGAAATCTCGGCGGCGGCGCCGGCTTTCAGCTGGGTGTAAAAATCGTACTTGTTGACCCTGTTGATCGTCGCGTCCGTCAGGGCCCTGTTGACTTCAGAGAGCCGGGTGACGGTCGGAGTCTCCGCGGCCGTCAACGGCAGGATGTTCTTCGTCGATCCGTAGTCGCTCAACTTTTTTTCGCCCTCTTCGATGTCCGTCCGGACAGTCGTGATCTGGCTTTTCAGGAATTGCGTGGCCCGTTCGGACGCCTGGTACCTTTGATTGATGATCATCCCGATGTATTCATCGAAGAGGATGTTCAACGTTTCGGAGGCGAACTTCGGATCGCCGTCCATGTACGTCACTTCCAGCAGGCGCGTCCCCCCGATCGGCTTGACGGAGACGCATTTATGGAACTTGAGGATCAGGCGCTCCATGAAAACCTTGTCCGCCGGGCCGGGCAGATGCTCTCCCCTGTGCGACCTCCCGGCAAAATGGGGATTTTCGTACAGCTTGAGCTTTTCGATGACCCTGGCCGCGAGCGCCCTGCTCTGGAGCAGCTGCGAGTAGCTCTGGGGAGAGGAACTCGTGGCGTCGAACCTCTGGACATCCTCGAAGGGCAGAATATTCATCTGCTCTTCGACCCAGATGCTTCCCCTGGACGTGTAGGAGCGGGGCATCAAGAAGGAAAGAACGAGCGCGACGCACACGGCGGCGGAGAAGAAAAACAGGGCGGTCCATTTCCACTTGAGGAGGATATGCCAATAATGTTGGAACGTAACGACCGGCCTGTTATCGGTGTTCGGTGGTGAGTCCATCATTTTCTTCTCTGCGCCTTGATGAGCAACCTGATCAGGGAACGATGATCACGTCGCCTTCCTCGAGCATGATATCGGAAATCTTACCGGCGATGACGGCCTTGAGATTCACGGGGATCTGCATCTCCCGGCCGGAGTCCTTGGCTTTCCTCTTGATCATCACCCGGGATTTCGCCGCCCATTCCGTCGGGCCTCCCGCCTGCGCGATGGCCTGCAGGAGAGTGATCTTGTGCGACTGCTTGAACTGGATGGCGCCCGGTGTTCTGATTTCCCCATAGATATAGATCGTGAGGAGCCTGTCGACGGGGATGTTGACCACGTCGTTAGGCTGGAGGTCGATGTTGAGATTCTGGTCGCCCTTGCTGATGAGATTCTGCAGATTGACGGCGATCTTGGTTTTCTGCCCGTCTTTTCCCTGCCGGAAAACAAAGATCTCGCCCATGGCGTCCTGCGTCAATCCGCCGGCCAGGGAGATGACCTGCAGAAGGGTCGTGGGACCGACCAGCTCGTAATTGCCCGGCCTGCCGACGGCCCCGAAGACCGCCACTTTCTGGAATTCCTTGATGAAGACAGTGACATGCGAGGCCTTGGTGGTGTATTTCCGGTCCAGGAGCGAGGCCAGCTTCTTCTCCATCTCCTGGGCCGTCAGCCCTCCGACATCGACCTTGCCGAGCAAGGACAGGCTCACGGACCCGTCTTCGGCCACCCGGACTGTCTGGTTGAGCTCGGGGAGCTCAAAGACCCTGACCTCGATCAGATCCCGCGTGCCGATCTTGTAATCATTGATGGGCAAGACCGGCGCTTCCTGCCGGGCGGCGCCGCGGACGGGCGCGGCGCCGAAAATAAGGAGAGATGCAGCGGCGCAGACAACGACATCGAGAAACTCGCCTGTCCACCGACGTCTTTGGCTCTTTTTCATCATGATTCCCTTTTCTTTCTTCATGCCCGCGTCCCGCGTCTTCGAGAAGCTATTATAACCCGGCAGTCCCTCCGGAATCCAGACTCTGGCTGACGTGATCATCAGAAAAATGGCCCTGCCGGCATCACTCCGCCTCCCCCGGGATATCCGTAGGTCAGGCTGAGGCCGATAAAGGCGCGGCTGCTGACCGGCCGGATGGAAATCTCGGAATGCCTGCGGCCCATGTTGCCCAGCAGGCTGATCTGGAGGTCTCTCCGGAGGCGGACGTTCAGCTGGACGGCATGTGTCGTGTACCGGTCCACGAATTTTTCCAGGAGCGTGCCGGTTTCGGTCTCGCCCGCCGGGTAGCTGTTCCGGCCGTATCCGAAGTCATATGTGAAGAGAACCTTCCGTGACAGAGCCCGGCTCAATCCGGCGCCGACCATCGTCTGGAGGTAGTAGGTCCGTACGGTATAAGTGGAGAATTGAGGTCCCATGGAGAAGAAGAGGCGGAGGGCCGTCAATTTCATGATCCCCGTCGAGACGCCGACGTTCCCGGCCAGACCCGAGTAGTCCTTCCTCAGGGGATCGAGGACATCCAGCAATTTGTATCCCAAGCTGATGTTGCCGCGTGTCCCGGAAGTCTCGTCCCGGAAGCCCGTCGCGGGCGGGAGGAACTGCACTCCCCCGGAGATCCCGTAACTCCGGGAATCCCTGCCGGACGAAGCCGTCTGTTGCGCGAAGACATAGGAACCGTATTGAGCGTCCAAATAGACTCGGGCATTCGACTGCTGCTGGAGATAAGCCAGGAGATCGAGGAAGCTTTCGGTCCTGTTGAGAGCCTCTTCGATATTGACGGACTCGGATGTCTGGTTCTCGTACGCGAATTTCGACCTTTGGTAGCGGAGGGCGAACGAAATATCCCTCGAAGGCTGCCAGAACATTAGCCCCGACAAGGTTTCATCCTTCAGCCGGACGTTCATGTTCAATTCCGTGCTCAGCCGCTCCTTGACGTTGCTCAATTCTCCGCCGACCTGGAAATAGAAGCGATTCAAGACGACGTGCACGTTGCCGGAAAACGCGTTGTTCCAGGCCCTCTCCCGGTCCGTCTTCAAAAAAAACAGGTAACGGGGAGATTCCGAGATATCGAATACGACTTTGTTTTTCAAGGGAAGAAGGACTCTGAGATCGGGACCGGCGCTCAGCGTCCAATCAGGGACGCGTTTCTCGAGCAGGCCGAAGTAGATGTCCGAATCGTAGCCCGCGTTGTTGAGCTGAAAGGCGGCGTAATAGCGGAGAATCCCGATTTTCCAGGGGGCCCCGTTGACGATCTGCTCGAGGCCGGCCCCCATCCAGGTATTTCCCCAGCCAAAGGCCCGCCCTCCCGGCAAAGAGAGGGACAGGAGGAGGAACAAGCCCGCCGATATGATTTTCCGCATCTTCATGAAATGATCCATTATCACATGATGTCAGGGCTCAAGGCACTCCGACGATCAATACGCACCGATGCCGAAAAGGACAACCGGGACCGTCTTGACCATGATTTTGATATCAAGCCAGAGCGACCAGTTGTCCAGGTACTCGAGATCGAGCTTCATCCAATCCTCGAACCCGATTTTGTTTCTGCCGTTGACCTGCCAGAGGCAGGTGATCCCGGGCTTCATCGAGAAGCGCCGCCTCTGCCAGGCTTTGTATTTCTCGACTTCGTCCGGGACGGTCGGCCGGGGTCCGATGAGGCTCATCTGGCCGACGAAAACGTTGATGAACTGGGGCAGTTCATCGAGGCTGAATTTCCTCATGATCCGGCCCAAAGGCGTGATCCACCGCGTCTTCTTGGCCCGGAACTCGGGCGTGTCCATTTCGGCGACGTCGCTGACCTTGGAAAGGACATCATGGGCGCCCTGCCGCATGGTCCGGAATTTGTAGAGAGTGAATTTGCGGCCGTGGAATCCGAGGCGCTGCTGCTTAAAAAAGACCGGGCCGGGCGACGTCATCTTGATGAGAAGGGCGAGGAGGAGCAAAAGGGGCCCGAGAAGCATGATGATCAGTCCGGAAACGACGATATCGATGAATCGTTTGACCAGGAGCTGCCGCTCGTTGATTTTTATCGTGTGGAATTGCAGGAGCGGGATCCCGTCGATTTCCGATACGGCCGACTTCGCGATCTGCATGTCGAAGAGATCGACCGTCAGGGTTGTCCCCACGCCTTCGGTCTCGCAGTCGTGGAGCGCCCCCTCGACGTGGCTCAGGCGGGACCGGGGGACGACAAAGATGATCTCGTCGACCGCGTCGTTGTGCAGAATCTTGGGGATATCCTCGAGAGCGCCGACGATCTCGACTCCGCCCACTTTCTTGACGCCCCGCCCGGGCTCGTCGTCGATCGCTCCCAGGATATGGAAGCCCCACTCGGGGTGGCTTTTGATCCTGCGGATGAAACCGGCGGCCCGGGGACCGGTTCCTACGATGAGAAGTCTCCGGTAATTGTGGCCCCGTCTGCGGATGTAATGCAGGCCCGCGTAGACGGCCGCTTTCTCGGCCAGGATCAGGAGGAGGCTGATTCCGGCGAAGAAGAAGAAAAAGAGGCGGCTGACGGACGTCGCCTTCGTCAGGAACAGGAAGGTGCCGAAACCGAGGAAGGTCATGCAGGAGGCCTTGCAGACGATCCAGAGGACCCTGGGATAGGTCATCGTCCGGATGGAACGGTACATGCCGTTGGCATAAAGCATCCAACACCAGAGGGGCGCCGCGACCAGCAGGAATCCGATATACCGGCTGAGGACGAGAGTATGGTCCGCGGCCAGGGACGAAATGGCGGGGATGGACAAGTCCAGCCCGACATGTTTCCTCAGAAAATAGGACAGAAGGTAGGCGCAGGAAACGACAAGCGCGTCGACGAGAATAAGGAAGGTCCTGGCGATGACTTCCCTTTCCTTCAGCATGTCGCCCCCTTCAAAGTTCGGTCCCCACCAGACGCGCCCATCATCATAACATTAAACCTTCCGGTCTTCAATCGTCCGCAGGACCCGGGCGGGATTGCCGGCCGCGATCGTCCAGGGAGGGACATCCTTCGTGACCACCGCCCCGGCGCCGACGATCGCGCCTTCGCCGACCGTCACCCCCGCCAGAATCGTCGCGCTGGAGCCGACGGACGCGCCCTTCTTGATGAACGTCGGGACGACCTTCCAGTCGGCTTCGGTCTGAAGACCTCCGCCGGCCGCCGTCGACCGGGGGTACATGTCGTTGATGAACGTCACGTTATGGCCGATAAAGACGTCGTCCTCGATCGTCACGCCCTCGCAGATGAAGGTGTGGGACGAAATCTTGCAATTCCGGCCGATCGACGCGCCCTTCTGGATTTCGACGAAGGTTCCGACCTTGGTGAAATCTCCGATCGCGCAGCCGTAGAGGTTGACAAAAGCGAAAATCTTGACGTCCTTGCCCAGCTTGACGTCGGGAGCGATCCGGCAGTATTCCATGGGATCTCCTTTACAGCTCTATCCTGCGGCCGTTGTTCTTGATGGATTGATCGGCGGCCTCGAGGAGGCGGACGACCTGGAGCCCGGACTGGCCGTTGTTGAAGGGCTCTTCGTTCTTCTCGAGGCAGCGGACGAAGTATTCGACCTCGGCCTTCAGGGCTTCGGTGTTGTCGATCTTCGGCACGTACATGTCTCCGGAGCGGTAGCTGACCAGGAGGTCATGGATCCCGTCCTTCAGACTGCCGTTCGTGCTCTTGAACTCGACGCCCCGGTCGTAAATCTTGATCTTCTCGTCCGAAGAGAGATCGTCCCAGACAAGCATCTTCTTGTCGCCGCTGATCAAGGTTCTGCGGATCTTCACGGGGCTGAGCCAGTTGACG
>Ga0153915_10001459_pt1 | contig 21688 bp, 19 predicted proteins | sample Opewatmetagenome_2_FD_107003 | JGI IMG/M metagenome (GOLD analysis project Ga0153915, IMG submission 107003) | Freshwater wetland microbial communities from Ohio, USA - Open water 3 Core 3 Depth 3 metaG | ecosystem: Environmental > Aquatic > Freshwater > Wetlands | place: USA: Ohio, Lake Erie...
AGGGGTGGGTACCGTACGAACTGCTCGGCTTCACGCCCTTCCCGGCGATCCGGCGCGAGCCATACTTCCTCAGCCTGGCCGGCTACGGCTACTACTGGTTCGAGCTGCGAAGGCCTTAGGCAAGCTCAGGCGCGACCGTAGAGCGCCGCCGAAGCGCGAGGAGATTCATGGCCTCGTCACATGTGGTGAAGGCCGCCGCCGCCGCGCGCTCCCTCATCGCCCGCGCCGCCCGCCCGGCGCTCCAGCGCCCGGGTCACCGTGTCCCGTGCCCCGAGACCGAAGGCGAGCGCCAGCGCGAGCGCGAAGCCCCCGACCACGATGCCGAGGAAGACCGGGAGGACCGTCCCTCCGACCCCGAGGTGCTCCAGCGCCATCCCCGTCGCCATCGCGAGGACGAGCCAGCGGGCCGCGCCGGCCACCAACCGCGCCGACTCCATCCCGAAGTTGACCGCGGAGATGAGCAAGCGCCGCTCCAGCACCCGGGCCCCCGCGACCCCGGCCACGAAGATGACCACCGCCGCCAGCACGTGCGGCGCGTAGTCCGCAGCGCGCGACGTGAGCGCGGTCTTGGCCGCGGCGTCGAAGATGCCGAGACCTAGCAGGATGCCGAACGCGATGATCGATCCAGTGCCGAGCCGGACGACGACGGTCGAAGGGGTCACCCGGCCTACCTCCGGGCTGGCCACCCCCCAGCGGACCGCCCAGCGGTCGAGCTCGATGCGGGCGCAGAGCCGCTGGAGTCCGACGCGCACCACGAGCGCCGCGACCATCGACGCGGCGAAGACCACGAGGAGGGCGAGCAGCCCCGGCGCGACACGCGCCATCGCCGTCACCGCCCGTTCCAGCGACTGCATGAAGATGGACTGAGTCTTCTCCCACATGGCAGCCTCCTCACTACGGCGCGAAGGTCTCGGGCCAGCGCCATCGCCCGACCAGGTAACGCTTCTCCGACTCGAAGGCGCGGCAGAGCCGCTCCACTCGCTCCTCGGCCGCCGCTGCGTCGAGCACCTGGAGCTCGTTGGTGAAGCTCGCCACCCAGCCGAGGTAGAGCGGCGTCATGGAGCGGAGGAGTTGTTGGCGCTCGACCGAGCGGAGCGAGTGGGCGACAGCGAAGTCGTAGACCACCCGCGCCCAGAGCCGATCCTCGATGTGGAACGTCGCCGCGGCGTGCGCCCCCGTCCGCTCCAGCTCGAAGAGCGAGCTCGGCGGGAGGACTGGGTGCCAGAGCGGCGCCAGCTCCCGGAGGCCGAGCCGGAAGGCGTCGGCCAGCTTCGGGACGTCGGGCTGGGGCGCGGGCCCTTCCGGAAGCCCCGGCGTCCCGAACGCCTGCGGCGGGCGCGTGGCGGCGATCCGCTGCCAGCGGGCGGAGTGACGCTCGGCTTCGGTGAAGACCAGCCCGAGGACGCGCGCGAGCACCTCGCTCGGGTCGGCCCGCTCCATGATGGGCCCGGGCCAGTGACCGAGGTGGGCCTGGCAGACCCGCGCGTCCGTGGTGAGCGCCTTGCCCACTAGCCAGGCGTCGCCCCCCGCGGCACCCGGATCCCGCCGCCAGTCGGCGTCCGCGAGCAGCCTGGCCCCGAAACGCATCGAGAGCGCCACCTCACCGCCGAGCGGCTGCCGCAGCGCCACGCCGTAGAGCGCGCGCGTGAACGGATAGACCACACCGGTGTTGAGTGCACCGTCGAGCGGGTGGCGATCGTACGTGACGCTGACGAAGTCGAAGCTCTCCGCCAGGATCGGCTCGAGCAGTCGGTGCGTCCAGCCGGCCGGCAGCCCCGGGTGCTCTCCCGCGACGAAGGCCACGGCTGCAGCGCCGCAAGCCGCCCCCTCGGCGAGGAGCAGGCGGGAGGCGCTGGCGGCACCGCCGATGCCACCGATGGCGAGGGAGACGGGGAGGCCGCGCTGTCCCTCGGGCGGGGGCGAGTCGTCGCCATTCAGCAGGACCGCCTCGCCGGAATGCAGGCCCACGTACCGGATACGGAGGTCGAGGGGGCCGCGCTCGCCCCGCACGGCGGCGGCGACGGCGCGGACGTTCGCGTCGCTCGCGGCCGGCGACCGAAGATCGATCGCGACGACCGCGATGGGCAGAGCCCCATCGGTGCCAGCGCTCCCCATTCCGATGACTCCGATCTCGACGTCCGACTCCCAACCAATACGTGGAGCCCTCCGGCCCAGCAAGAGGCCCGCCCCAGCGAGGCCGCACCCGCGGCCGGCGGGCAAGCGGTCGGGGCGCTGGAAGGCAGCCTTGACCAGGCTCCCTCCCCGCCCTGAGGTGCGCCGTCCTGGGCAGCGGCTCTCCCTCGGGGCCCCCCGCGAGACCAGGCCCCACATGAGCGGCATTTCATCCAGCCTCCGGGACCACGTTTGCGCTAGGAACGACCCATCTCAACTCGCACGGCCTGCATCGCCAGGCCCGGAGGTCCAAGGCCGGTGCTGCGACCGAGGAGGTCGCCTCCATGATGAGACCGTTCGTCGCGTGGGTGCTGCTCGCCGCACCAGTCGCCGCCCTCCCCGCCGGCCCGCCGGGGAAGATCGGTGGCAAGGTCACCGTGCTCGGCGTCTGGGGTGGCGCGGAGCTCGAGACGTTCAACAAGCTGGTGAAGCCATTCCAGGAGCGGACCGGTGTCACCGTCGAGTTCGAGGCGACGCGCGACCTCGACGCGGTGCTGACCACCCGCGTCGAGGCCGGCAACCCACCGGACCTGGCCGTGCTCCCGAGCCCGGGCAAGATGGCCGACCTGGCGCGCCGGGGGAAGCTGGTGAACCTGGGAGGCGTGCTCGACCTGGCGGACCTGAAGCGGTCCTACGCACAGGGCTGGATCGATCTCGGGACCGTCGACGGCAAGCTCGTCGGGATCTTCCCGAAGGCCGATCTCAAGGGGCTGATCTGGTACGACCCGAAGAGCCTGCGCGCGGCCGGGTTGAGCGCCTCCCCAGGGACCTTCGACGATCTGCTTGCGGAGGCGCATGCGGCTGCGCGCAAGGGCGTGACCCCCTTCGCCATCGGGATCGAGAGCGGTGCGGCCAGCGGCTGGGTCGGCACCGATTGGCTGGAGAACATCTTCCTCAAGACCCACGGACCCGCCAAGTACCGGGAATGGTACCAGGGGAAGCTGCCCTGGACCTCGCCCGAGGTGAAGGCGGTGTGGCAGACCTGGGGGAAGATCGTCGGGGACCCGACGCTCTGCTACGGAGGGAGCCCGTACATCCTGTCGACCAACTTCGGCGCCGCCTTCGTGCCGCTCTTCGAGACGCCGCCCCGCGCCTACTTCCACTTCCAGGCCACCTTCATCCAGGGCTTCATCGCCAAGCAGTTCCCCGCCAAGAAGGCCGGCGACGACTACAGCTTCTTCGCGTTGCCGCCGGTCGATCCGGCCCTGGCCAGGTCGGCGGAGATCTCGGGAGACCTGGTGGGCATGTTCCGGACGACGCCGCAGGCGGCCGCCTTCCTCTCCTACCTCGCCACCGCCGAGGCGCAAGCGTACTGGGTCAAGGGTGGGAATGGGCTCTCGCCGAACCGCCAGGTCTCCCTGGATGACTACCCGAGCGTGCTCAGCCGGAAGGCGGCGCAGATCCTGGCGGGCGCAGAGCTCACGGTGTTCGACGCCTCGGACATGATGCCGAGCAAGATGAACACGGCCTTCTGGTCGGCCGTCGTGAGCTTCGTCTCCAATCCGAGCCAGCTCGACGACATCCTGGCGGAGCTCGAATCGGTACGGAAGACGGCGTACCCGAAGTAGCGGGAGCCGGCGCGGGCCGGTCCGGCCGCGCCGCCTTCCAGGTGGAGTGCCGTGATGTCCTGGACGAGGCTCGCCTGGGCGGTCGTGGCGGTCCTGGGAGTCCCGCTCGCGCTCTGCGCCTACGTCTACGCCGTGGAGTCCGGGCTGCAGTCGCTGGCGCCGCGGCGAAGGGGCCAGTGGCGCCCCTGGCTCTGGCTGGCGCCAGGCGTGGCCCTCCTAGCCGTGTTCCTGGTGTTCCCGGTCCTCCACACGCTGGTGCTGAGCTTGTTGAGCGCCGACTCGACGCGCTTCGTCGGGCTGGCCAACTACGCACACATCTTCACGACGCGCAGCATGCTGGTGGTCTTGCGGAACAACCTGCTCTGGCTGGCGCTCTTCCCCGCCGCCACCGTGTCGCTCGGGCTCACCATCGCCATTCTCACCGACCGCGTCCGCTACCAGTGGCTCGTGAAGGCGTCGGTCTTCGTTCCCATGGCCATCTCGCTGGTGGCGGCCGGGGTCATCTGGAAGTTCATGTACCAGTACCAGCCGCCCGACGCGCCGCAGACCGGCACCGTCAACGCGTTGCTCTCCGCGCTGATCCCGGGGTTCCGGCCCCGGGCCTGGCTCTTCGACACCTCGCTCAACAACGTGGCGCTGGTCCTGGTGCTGGTCTGGATGTGGGTGGGCCTCGCCATGGTCATCCTCTACGCGGCCCTCCAGGGCATCGACGAGGGCCTGATCGAGGCGGCCCGGATCGAGGGAGCCTCCGAGGCCCAGATCCTCCTCCGGGTCATCCTGCCGCTGATGATGCCCACCGTGATCGTGGTCGGCACCACCCTGGTGATCACCGTGCTCAAGGTCTTCGACGTCGTCTACGTCATGACCAACGGGAGCCTTGGCACCGACGTGATCGCCAACCGGATGTACAAGGAGATGTTCAACTACAACGATTTCGGCCGGGCCAGCGCCTTCGCCACCCTGCTGCTGGTCGCCATCATGCCGGTGATGCTCATCAACATCCGGCGCTTCGGCCGGAAGGGCGATGCCAGGTGAGCCCGGGCGGCCTCGCGCGTGGGCGCACGCTGGCGTCCCGGCTCGCCTCCCGCGGCGTCCTCCACGCAGTCCTGGTCGGGATCAGCCTGCTGTGGCTCCTTCCGACGGTGGGGCTCCTCGTCTCCTCGCTGCGGCCGGCCCGGGTCGTCGGCACCAGCGGCTGGTGGACCGCCCTCGCCCCTCCCTTCGCCTTCACCCTGGAGAACTACCGCCACGTGCTCTCCCAGGCCAACATGGGCCGGAGCTTCCTCAACAGCCTGCTCATCGCCATCCCCTCCACGGTGATGCCCATCCTCGTAGCCGCCTTCGCGGCCTACGCCTTTTCCTGGATGCGCTTCCGCGGGCGGGACGTGCTCTTCCTCTTCATCGTGGGGCTCCTGGTGGTCCCGCTCCAGGTCACCCTCATCCCAGTGCTCCGCCTCTTCGTGGCCACTGGCGTGGCGGGGACGATGCCGGCCGTCTGGATCGCCCACTCGGCCTACGGCCTCCCCTTCGCCATCTACCTGCTGCGAAGCTTCATGGACGAGCTTCCCGGTGAGATGATGGAGTGCGCCAGGCTCGATGGCGCCAGCCACGCCCAGATCTTCTTCAGGCTGGTCCTGCCAACCTCGGTACCGGCAGTCGCCTCGCTCGCGATCTTCCAGTTCATGTGGGTCTGGAACGACCTGCTAGTGGCGCTCATCTACCTGGCCGGCTCGCCGCCGGTGCAGCCGATGACCGTCACCATCAGCAGCATGGTGAACTCCTACGGCGGCGGCTGGGAGTACCTCACCGCGGCCGCCTTCATCTCGATGCTCCTCCCGCTCGGGATCTTCTTCGGGCTCCAGCGGTACTTCGTTCGCGGGATCTTGGCCGGGGCGGTGAAGGGTTGAGCCGGACGACGCCAAGGCCATCGAGGTCTACCGGCGGCGGCGGGCCGGGCCACTACTGGCGCTCCCGCCGCCGCGAGTGAGCGCGCACGTCTGAGTGACCCGCCGTCAGCTGTACGCCCTCTTCAGGCCATTGCTGGCTCGAGCGACGACCCACTGGATACGAGCACCAACTTGCCGGTCACGCCTCCCTTCCCGAGCAGCTCGTGCGCGTGTCTGGCCTCGGCAAGAGGGAATCGCGCCGCGATGAGCGGCTTGATCTTCCGCTCCTGAAGGAGGTCGAGCAGAGCGATCAGGTCCTGTCGAAACCATGTCGGTTGCAGCCGCTTGAGCGTCTGGATGCTGTAGGGGACCACCCGCTTCCGGCCCGGGAGAAGCCAGCCGGCTGCGATGTACGACGCGAAGATGGCGGTTCCACGAAAGCGTTGACGACGACCTGGACGACTCGAGGTCAATCCCTCCCCACGAATGGACCCAATGAGGCCATAGCCGACCACCGTCCCGCCACGACGGAGAGCCTTGCGCGAATGCCAGAGGTGAGCGCCGCCGATGGGATCGAATACGACGTCCACGCCCTCACCCGTGAGGCGGTGAATCTCTTTCACGTAATCCTGATGCTGGTAATCGATCGGAATACCGCCCAGGTCGGAAACGGCCGGCGCACCTCGCGAAGAGCAGGTTCCGTACATCTCCAGCCCGGCGAGGCGCCCAAGCTGCAACAACGCCGTGCCCACCCCGCCTGCCGCGCCGTGAATCAGCGCGCGCTGGCCCGGTCTGACCTTCACGGAACGATGCATCATCTGGTACGCCGTGATGTAGTTCAGCACGAGGCAGACTGCCTCGGCGGCGTCCAACCCAGGCGGCATCGGAATCAGTTCATGCGCCGGCAGGCAGACGAACCCCGCGTACGCACCGTGGATCGGCATCGCGGCGACCATCTGGCCTGGCTGGAATTCAGGTACACCGGCGCCGACCCGATCCACCACGCCAACCAGATCCCACCCGGGTGTGAAGGGCACTGGGGGCGTCTCGGGATGAACGCCCTCGCGGGCCATGACGTCGGGCAAGGCGACACCTGCGGCCAGCACTCTCACCCGCACTTCACCCGCCTTCGGCTCGGGGCGCTCTTCCTCGGCCACTCGAAGCACCTCCGGTCCGCCATAGCGAGTGACGATGACGCGCGTGTTTCTCATGGAACTCCTCCTTGATTCGCCGGGCACTCGAGCTTGGCGAGTGGCGGGCGGTCGTTATGTGAACGTCGCTTACATCAGGACAGCGCGCACCTTGCCAGACGGTGTGAACGATGTCAACATGCGACCCATGAGGGTCCCTGCCGCGCCCCGGAAGGACGCGTACCACCACGGAAATCTCCGCAACGCGCTCCTCGCCGCGGCGCTGAAGCTCGTGGCGAAGCACGGCGCGGAGGGATTCAGCCTGCGCGAGGCGGCGCGGGCGGTCGGCGTGTCGGCCGCGGCGGCGTACCGCCACTTCGAGGACCGGTCGGCGCTGCTCAAGGCACTGGCGCACGAGGGCCTGGCGCAGCTAGCGGCCAAGATGGAGGAGGCGGTCGCGACCGCGCCCGGCACGCCCGGCTCGCCGGCGCGGGCCGCCGCGGAGCTGACGCGGATCGGAGCCGCCTACGTCGAATTCGCCGTGGCGCACCCCTCGCGCTTCCGCGTCATGTTCGGCCCGTGGTGCGACCTCGCCGACGAATTGGCGCCGGAGCTCTTGCCGCACGGTCGGGATCCGCTCCAGCTGCTCGTGGACACGCTCGACGGCCTGGTGCGCGCCGGCGCGATCACGGCGGCGGCGCGGCAGGGAGCCGAGATCTCGGCCTGGTCGGCAGTCCACGGGCTCGCGTCGCTGCTGGTCGAGGGCGGCCTGCTCGGCGCCGGGGACCGCACCCAGACCTGCGGCTTCGTGCTGCGCACGCTCCTGCTCGGCCTCGGCGTCTCGCCCGAGCTCGCGGGCCCGCCGCTCGGGACGAACCTGCGCGTCGCTCCGGAGCCCCAACGCGCACGAGGGGCGGGGGCTACGCGCCTCGGCCGGCGACGGGCGTGAAGGCCTGGATCCGACTCCTGGGCCCCGGCGGCACGGACCACGAGGGCAACGCGTGCACCGCCCCGGGTGCTAACTGAGCGGGCACCACGCGCCCGATGAAATCTCGGCGCTCGCCTTGTCCTACGGGCAGAAGGTCCAACAACCCAGCAAGAAAGAGAGGATTGCCATGAAGCTCGAAGGATCCGTTGCGCTCGTTACCGGTGCGAACCGAGGACTCGGCAAGGCTCTGGTAGCGGCGCTCGTGGAGGCGGGAGCGGCCAAGGTCTACGCCGTTGCCCGAGACACAAGGAGGCTCTCCGCGGATGGCCCCCGGGTCGTGCCCATGGCGTTCGACACCACGAAGCCGGAGCAGATCGCCGCCGCCGTGAAGAAGGCCGGCGACGTCACGCTCCTCATCAACAACGCCGGCGCGCTGACCTCGTTCAACGTCCTGGCGTCCAGCCAGGCGGACTTCGACTCTGACTTCCGCACCAACGTTCACGGGACACTCGCCGTCATCCGAGCGTTCCTGCCCGTTCTCGAATGCGCCCCCGGCGGCGCGACGGTCGTCAACGTCTTGTCGCTCACGTCGCTGGCGAGCTTCCCGGCGCTCGGCGGGTACTCGGCCTCGAAGGCGGCGGCCTACTCGGTCACCCAGGCCCTGCGGCCGGAGCTGAAGGCCAAGCGCATCGAGCTGCTCGCGGTCCTCCCGGGCCCCATCGACACCGACATGGTCAAGGCCCTGCCGATGCCGAAGACGAGCCCGGCCGACACGGCCCGCGGGGTCCTTGCGGGGATCGCGCGCGGCGACGAGGAGATCTTCCCCGACCCCATGGCCCAGCAGATGGGCGCGCTCTGGAACAGGAGCCACAAGGAATTCGAGCGTGCCTTCGCGAGCTTCTGAGCACCGATGAGTTCTGGCCCCCACCCCGGTTTCACAGATGAGAGAGCCCGATGACGGCCCCCAAGAGGAGGACGGTATGAACGTCGCGGAGAAGACGAAGGGTTTCAGCACCTCCTTCACGGTGGACCAGTCTCCGCGGGAGGTCTTCGACGCCATCAACGACGTGCGCGGGTGGTGGTCGGGAGAGATCGACGGGAGCACCGACAAGCTCGGCGCGGAGTTCACGTACCGCTACAAGGGGCTGCATCGCAGCACCCAGAGGATCACCGAGCTGGTGCCGGGCAAGCGGGTCGTCTGGCACGTCTCGGACGCGAGCCTCGAGTTCGTCCACGACAAGACCGAGTGGAACGGCACGGACATCGTCTTCGAGATCGCCAGGAAGGGCGACAGGACCCAGGTCCGCTTCACCCACGTCGGCCTGGTTCCCCGCTTCGAGTGCTACGGGGACTGCTCCGGCGCGTGGGGCTTCTACGTCAACGACAGCCTGCGCAGCCTGATCGCGACCGGAAAAGGCGACCCCAACTCGAAGGAAAGCTGAGGGCGCGGTGGACAGGGCTGCGATTCCCGTCGCGGGAGCTATACCTCCTGGGGCCATGCCAGCGGCGGAAGCCAACCACGCGTTCGAGCGGCTCGCCGAGCCGTTCCGGCGGGAAATCAAAGTGCACTGCTACCGCATGATGGGCTCCCTGCACGAGGCCGAGGACCTCGTGCAGGAGACCTACCTGCGCGCCTGGCGCGGCTTCGACGGCTTCGAGGGCGGGTCGTTCCGCGCGTGGCTCTACCGGATCGCCACCAACGCCTGCCTCAACGCGCTCGAGAGCCGCAAGCACGCGCAGCGCTTGCTGCCGGACCAGCTGGGGCCGGCCAGCGCGACGATGCCGCCGGGCGCCCCGGCCACCGACGTGGAGTGGCTCGAGCCCTACCCGGACTCGAACTTGGAGGAGATCGCCGACGCCACGCCGACCCCGGAGGCGCGCTATTCGTCCCGCGAGTCGGTGCAGCTGGCCTTCGTGGCCGCCATCCAGCAACTGCCGCCGCGCCAGCGCGCCGCGCTCATGCTGTGCGATGTGCTCGGCTGGGCCGCCGCGGAGGCCGCGACGCTGCTCGACAGCTCGACGGCGTCGATCAACAGCGCCCTGCAGCGGGCGCGCGAGGCGCTCTCCAGGCGCTACCCGGACGGCCGGCCGCCGGAGGCGCCGCGACCGAGCCCGGAGCAGCAGCAGCTCCTCGGCCGGTACCTTCAGGCGTGGGAAGCGCATGATGCGGAACGCCTCGGGGTGCTCCTCAAGGAGGACGCGAGCATCATCATGCCTCCGTGGCTCCAGTGGTACGTGGGGCGCGAGACCATCCGGTCCTTCTTCGGGGTGCAGTGGAAGACCTGTGGCGGCCTCCGCCTGGTGCCGACCGCGGCCAACGGACAGCCCGCGTTCGCCGTTTATGAACGCGGCGCCGACGGGCGCTTTGCCGCGCACTCCATCCACGTGCTCACGCTCGCGCGGGACGCGATTTCCACCATGACCCTCTTCGTGGAGCCTCGTCTCGTTCCGGCCTTCGGACTTCCGCCTGTCCTCCCGGACGCCGCGCATTGACCCGCTGGGTCACCACTGAACCGCGCTCAGGACGGCGTCGAGGTAGTAAAGAACGACGCGCTTCCGCCGGTGCCGGCCAGGAAGACGTGGGGTGACGCGGCGGTGAGGGCTACCCGGCAACGGGGGCCCAAGCCAGCGAGAAACGCGGTCCGGTCCGCACTCGAGCGAGCTCACCTCCACCGAGGGTCACCGACGACACCGGCCCCTGGTGTGGGTAGCTGCGGTCGCCCTCCCGCACCCGCCTCGTCGCCCGGCAGGCGGCGAACGCACGATGTGGCTCGCGGGCGCGGCGCCATGGCGTCTTCGCCTGGTTGAGCGGCAGCGCCGATGCGGCCCGCGTCGCCACCGGCGTCGTCGTCGGCTGGCGGGACGCAGCGGACGCCATCGCTGTCCGATGATGTCGGCCGTCCGGCCTCCGCCGAGCGTCCGGATGCGCAGGGGAGCAGAATCGTCGACGGTTCCGGGAGAGACCGGGTTCTGGCGACCCACAGGTCCGTGCTTCGAGTCGGGTGCGAACACGGCCCCTAAGGGCAATAGCCGGCCGCGCGCAACCTGCGTACGCTGCTCATGAGACGAGATGAGCAGTTCGAGCAAACCTTGCGTCGCGGTCGCTGACGATGACGAGAGCCTTTGCCGCTCGTTGAGCCGGTTGCTGCGCTCGGCGGACTTTCGGGCGATCATCCATCAGACCAGCACCTGCGAGTGGCCCGACCGTGCCTGACTGAAGAGCGCGCCCAAGGTCGCACAACCACGGGAGCGATGCCCATGCCTGAAACCACTGCCGTCGCCTGGGCGGAGGCCCTCGACCGCGTCCTCGCGCGGTACGACAAGAACGCGGAGAGCGTCCTCCAAGCCTGCATCGACCTCCAGGAGGAGGTCCACTGCGTGCCCCCCGAGGCGCAGGTGGCCATCGCCCGGGCGCTTGGGGTCACCACCCTGCGCGTGAAGGGGGTGGTGAGCTTCTACTCGTTCCTGAGCGACACCTGGCTAGGCGAGTACGTGGTGTATCTCAGCGACAACATCACCGACCAGATGCTCGGCAACCGGGCGCTCGCCCAGCGCCTGTGCGGGCGCCTGGGGGTGGAGATCGGGAGGGTGCGGGGCGACGGCCGGGTGAGCGTGCACCTCACCTCCTGCACGGGCCTAGGCGACCAAGGGCCGGCCGCCCTGATCAACGGGCAGGCGGTGACCCGCCTCGGCCCCGAGCGCGTGGATCAGATCGCCCAGCTGATCGAGGCCCGTCGGCCGCTCGCGCATTGGCCCGGCGAGTTCTTCCGGGTGGTCACGAACATCCGCCGCTCGGACGGGGTCTTCCGCAAGCCGGTGCCCCCGGGCGAGGGGATCAAGGCCTGCCTGGGACGGGGCGCGCAGGTCACCATGCCACATACCGAGGAGCTGAACCCCGAGGACGCAGGCCAGGCTCCGCTGGACCGGGTCTCGGAGGAGATCCTCAAGCAGATCCAGGCCTCCGGGCTGCGGGGGCGCGGGGGGGCGGGCTTCAAGACCGCGATCAAGCTCGACACCGTGCGCGCGCAGAAGGGCCGCGAACGCTACGTGCTGTGCAACGCCGACGAGGGCGAGCCAGGCACCTTCAAGGACCGCGTGCTCCTCATGGAGTACCCGGACATGGTGTTCGAGGGCATGACCATCGCCGCCCTCGGCGTCAAGGCCACCGAGGGCGTGATCTACGTACGCGGCGAGTACCGCTTCATGAAGGACCACCTCGAGGGCGCCCTCGCCCGCCGCCGCCAGCTGGGCCTCCTGGGCAAGGACATCCTGGGCAGCGGGCTCGACTTCGACGTGCGCATCCACTGGGGGGCGGGAGCCTACATCTGCGGGATGGAGACCGCGATGTGCAAGTCGATCGAGGGGCGCCGCGGCATACCCCGCCGGCGCTGGCCGCTTCCGGTCCACCAGGGCTTCCGCAAGCGGCCCACCCTGATCAACAACGTGGAGACCTTCGCCGCGCTGGCCACCATCGGCCTGAACGGGGGCAAGTGGTTCGCGCGCTACGGCACCGAGCAGTCCTCCGGTACGAAGTGGTTCTCGGTCTCCGGTGACGTGGACCGGCCGGGAGTCTACGAGTACCCGCACGGGGTGAGCCTGCGGGAGGTGCTGCGGGACTCGGGCGCGCGCGACGCCCAAGCGGTCATGGTCAGCGGGGCCTCCGGGACCCTCGTGGCCGAGGCCGACTTCGATCGCGCGCTCGCCTTCGAGGACCTCGCCGGCGTGGGCACGCTCATGGTCTTCGGGCGGCAGCGCGACCTCTTCGACGTGGCCTGGAACTTCGCCCACTTCTTCCAGCACGAGAGCTGCGGCCTGTGCACCCCCTGCCGGGTGGGCACGACCCTGCTCGTGAGCATCCTGGAGAAGTTCAAGAAGGGCTGGGGCACCCAGCTCGACCTGGAGGACGTCAAGCTGCTCGCGACGACCATGAAGCTCGGCGCCCACTGCGGACTGGGGCAGACCGCGCCCAACCACCTCGTGGACGCCATCACGAGGTTCCCGCACGTCTTCGAGGGCCGCATGCAGACGCGGGACTTCACCCCGGCGTTCGACTTGAACGGCGCCCTGGAGGAGGCCCGCCAGCTCGCCGGGCGGACCGATGTCGCCGCCTTCGTGCCGGTGCACTGAGAGGGACCGACCATGGCCAAGACCTTCTTCCTCGACGGCAAGGAGATCCCGTTCCAGGACGGGCAGACGATCCTCGACGCGGCCATGAAGGCCGGCGAGTACGTGCCCCACCTGTGCAGCAGCCCGCTGCTCGACCCGCACAGCTCGTGCCGCGTGTGCACGGTGCTCGTGAACGGGCGGCCGTTCTCCTCCTGCAGCCAGCCCGCGGTCGCGGGCCAGCAGGTGCAGAGCAACGCGCCCGAGGTGCGCCAGTTGCGCCGCACGATCGTGCAGATGATGTTCACGGAGGGCAACCACTACTGCCCCTCCTGCGAGAAGAGCGGCAACTGCAAGCTGCAGGCGACCGCCTACTACCTCGGCCTCCACGACAACCGCTTCAACCAGATGTTCCCGAAACGGGGCATGGATTCCAGCCACCCGGACGTCCACCTCGACCGCGACCGCTGCATCCTCTGCGAGATCTGCGTGCGCGCGAGCCGCGCCCTCGACCACAAGGGCGTCTTCGGGGCGGTGGGGCGGGGGATCAAGCACGAGCTCTCCGTGAACAGCCCCAGCGGCACTCTCGTCGACTCCGCGATCGCGCCCACGGACAAGGCGGTGGAGCTGTGCCCCACCGGGGCGCTCCAGCCCAAGAACAGGGGCTTCCAGGTCCCGATCGGTGAGCGCCTCTACGACCGTGAACCCATCAACGTGGTCGGGCTCAGGCAGTACGAGGAGTGCGTCCATGGCAAGTAAGGTGAAGGTCGCGACCTGTTCCCTGGCGGGCTGCTTCGGCTGCCACATGTCGCTGCTCGACATCGACGAGCGGCTGCTGAAGCTGCTCGAGGTGGTGGAGTTCGACCGCTCCCCGATCGACGACATCAAGGAGCTCGCGGAGCACGTGGACGTGGGCCTGATCGAGGGCGGGGTCTGCAACTCGGAGAACGTGGAGACCCTCCGCGAGTTCCGCGCCCACTGCAAGGTGCTGGTGGCGATCGGGGAGTGTGCGATCACCGGTGGGCTGCCCTCCATGCGCAACGGCATCCCTCTCCGCGAGTGCCTGGAGGAGGCCTTCGCGCGCGGGGAGGGCGCGCACAAGGGCTACATCCCCAACGACACGGAGATCCCCCTCCTGCTCGACAAGGTCCACCCCGCGCACGAGGTGGTCAGGATGGACTACTCGGTTCCGGGCTGCCCTCCCTCCGCGGAGGCCCTGTGGTACTTCCTGACCGAGCTCGTGGCCGGGCGCGACCCGTCCCTGCCGACCCGGCTCATCCGCTTCGACTGAGGTTCTCGAGGGAAGGATGGGAGGCTTCGCGCCATGAGCACATCAGTGGACAGCCCCAATCGGCTGGAGACGGCCGCCGACCCGCGCAGCCTGCGCCGGGTGGTGATCGAGCCGTTGACCCGAGTGGAGGGCCACGGCAAGGTCACCATCCTGCTCGACGAGGAGCGGCGCGTGCACCAGGTGCGCCTGCACGTGGTGGAGTTCCGGGGCTTCGAGCGCTTCGTCCAGGGCCGTACCTACTGGGAGATCCCGGTGTTGGTGCAGCGGCTGTGCGGGATCTGCCCGGTGAGCCACCACCTCGCCGCGGGCAAAGCCATCGATATGTTCGTGGGCGCGCGCAGGCTCACGCCCTCCGCCGAGAAGATCCGCCGCCTCATGCACCTGGGCCAGATCTACCAGTCACACGCCCTGCACTTCTACTACCTCGCGAGCCCCGATCTGCTCTTCGGCTTCGACGCCGAGGTCTCGAAGCGCAACGTGATCGGGCTCATCGCGGCGTACCCCGAGGTCGCGGTGAAGGCCGTGAAGATGCGGGCCTGGGGCCAGGAGGTCATCCGGGTGGTGGCGGGCAAGCGCGTGCACGGGATCGCCTGCATCCCGGGCGGGGTGAACAAGCCCCTGGATCCCGCGGACCGCGAGACCCTGCTGCGCGACGCGGACACCATGATCGCGTGGGCGAAGGAGGCGGTGGACCTCTCCCGCAAGCTCTACCTCTCGAACCCGGAGTTCCAGGAGAGGTTCGGGGTGTTCCCCAGCAACTACCTGAGCCTCGTACGCGCGGACGGGGGCCTGGACCTGTATGACGGCGGTCTCCGCGCGCGGGACGCCTCCGGGCGGACGATCTTCGACCACGTCGACTACTTCCGGTACCGCCAGTACGTCGACGAGCAGGTCAAGCCCTGGTCGTACATGAAGTTCCCTTTCATCAGATCCCTCGGCGCCGAAGAGGGCTGGTACCGGGTGGGACCGCTCGCCCGGGTCAACAACTGCGACTTCATCCCCACCCCGCTGGCCGAGGCCGAGCGCAAGGAGTTCCGCGCCTCGTCCGGGGGCGCCCTGCAGCACGCCAGCCTCGCCTACCACTGGGCCCGGACCATCGAGTTGCTGCACGCCGGGGAGGGCATCAAGGAGCTGCTGCTCGACCCCGAGACGAGCGGGCGCGAGCTCGTCACGCAGGGCGAACCCGCCCGCGAGGGGGTGGGAGTCGTGGAGGCTCCGAGAGGGACACTCTTCCACCACTTCAAGATCGACGAGCAGGGGCTCATCACCAAGGCCAACCTGATCGTGGCCACCACCAACAACAACGAGGCCATGAACCGCGCAGTGCGCTCGGTGGCGGCCAACTACCTCGACGGGCGGCAGCTCACGGAGGGCCTGCTCAACCACATCGAGGTCGCGATCCGCGCCTACGATCCGTGCCTCTCCTGCGCCACCCACGCCCTCGGCAAGATGCCGCTCCACGTCGAGCTGGTGGAGGCGGACGGTGCGGTGATCGACACCCTGGCCCGCAACGGCGACGGAAGCTTCACGAGGGGGTGAGCGCGAAGGCAGGCTCGGAACGCTGGGTACCTTCGACCAGGGCGCAGGATGGAACGAGGCCCTGGTCAAAGGTCCGACCAACCGCCATCGCCAACGCCCAGCCATGCCTAGCCCTGCGCCCTTGCTGGTGATCGGGTGCGGCAACCCCAGCCGGGGCGATGACGCCCTCGGTCCTGAGTTGCTGCGCCGGGCGGAGGCCCTCGGTGCCCCCGGGCTGGAGGTGCTGGAGGACTTCCAGCTGCAGATCGAGCTCAGCCTCGACCTCGTGGGCCGCGAGCTGGTGCTCTTCGTTGACGCGAGCGTGGCCGCTGCCGCCCCGTTCGAGTTCCGTCGCCTCCACCCGGCCCGCGACGAGAGCTGGAGCACCCACGCCCTTCGCCCCGAGGCGTTGCTCCACGTCTTCCAGGTGGTGCAGCGGCGGGAGCCGCCCCCTGCCTACCTGCTGGCGGTGCGCGGAGAGGCCTTCGACCTGGGGCAGCCACTCTCGGAGGCGGCCACACGGAACCTGGCTGCGGCCTCGGCCTTCCTCGCCCGCCTCGTCGGCGATCCACGGCCCGAGGCCTGGCAGGCGCTGGCGGCAACGGCGACCGCGGCGCTGACATCCATGTTCCGGGCAGGAGAATAGTCAGGAGCGCTCGCCCGGGGTAGGGCCTTGATGGAGGCTTTGCTCCCGTAGTGCCGACTCGCCGGTAGGTACGGCCGGTCAGAGCACGGCGGCCGTGATGCCGCGGGAGTCGAACGCAGCGAGGTCGCGCCGCGGGTTCAGGTTCGGGTCGAAGAAGGGCCGATACGCGCGTCCCACCATTGGGTACTTCGCGCCGGCGAGCGGGTTCAGCGGGAGGAGCTCCACGCGGACCCGGTGTCGCGCCGGGGCGAGTCGGTCGGCGGTGGCTTCCAGGTTTTCCGAAGAGTCGTTGTAGCCCGGGATGAGCGGGACCCGGACGACGAAGGATCGCCCGGAGGCGACGAGCGCGTCGAGGTTCTCGAGGATCCGCCGGTTGTCCACCCCGGTCCCACGCGCGTGCTCCGACGGATCCATGTGCTTCAGGTCCATCAACACCAGGTCGGCGAGATCCACCGCGCGCGCGAAGACCTCACCGCGCGCGTGCCCGGAGGTCTCGATGACGCGATGGTGAGGTGCGAGACGCGCGAGGAGGTCGAAGAGGAAATCCGGCTGGGCGAGCGGCTCGCCCCCGGACATCGTGTAGCCGCCGCCCACCGCGTCCAGCATCGACCCGAGGCCGAGCAAGCGCCGCGCGAGCACCTCGGCCTCGACGACCTCGCCCGCCCGCCCCACGAGCCCGCCGGGACAGATGTGGATGCATCGGCCCAGGCTCTTGCACTCTTCGTGATCGCAGCCCCGGCGGCAGAGCCCGCAGTCGAGGCAGCCGCTCGTCCGGACCATCAGTTCCGGGTCGAAGGAGATGCCCTCGGGGTTGTGGCACCACGCGCAGCGGAGGGGGCATCCCTTGAAGAACACCGTGGTGCGGATCCCCGGCCCATCGTGGACGCAGAAGTCGCGGACGTCGAAGATGGAGCCCCGGGCCACGATCGCGTCCCCGGCTCAGGCCACGTACTCCTGCCGTCGGATGACGTGGTCCTGGTAGTCCTTCTCGAGCTCGACGAAGTACGCGCTCCAGCCCCAGACCCGGACGATCAGGTTCCCGTACCGCTCGGGGTGTCGCTGCGCGTCCAGGAGCGTCTCGCGGTTCACGGCGTTGAGCTGCATCTGGTGGCCGCCGTTCGCGACGAACAGCCGCACGAGGTCGGCCACCTTGCCCAGGCTCTCCGGATCCCTGAACAGCGTGCTGTGGAACTCCATCGTGAGCGGCCCGCCGTTCACGACGCGTTTCAGGTGAGGAGTCGAGAAGGACCTCACCACCGACAGCGGCCCCTGGATCCGGGCGAACAGGCTCGGCGCGAAGTTGGCGGGGAGCCACTCGCCCTTTCGCCGCCCGTCCGGCGTGGCGCCGAGGTCGCGGGCGTGCCAGAGGTAGTACATGGCCGAACCGGTGCCGGCGCGGATGATCCCGCCTCGCTCGTTGCGCAGACCGCGTACCGCGTCGGCGAAGGCGTCGAGCACCTCGGTGGCCAGCGCGTCCACCACCGGGTCGGCGTTGCCCATCTTGGGCGCCTCGTACCGCAGCCGCGCGAGCAGCGCCTCGTGCTTCACGAAGTCGGCGTCGAGGGCCCGGATCAGCTCCGAGACGGAGACGCTCCGCTCCTCGAAGACGTACCGGCGAATCGCCGCGAGCGAGTCCACCGCCGTCGAGAGCCCCGTTCCGTGGAGGCCGTAGTTGTTGTAACGGGAACCGCCGGAGACGTCGCGAGCACGCTCGATGCAACCGTCCATCAGGATCGACATGAACGGGGCGGGAAGCATCCAGAGATTCCGGACGCTGGCGACCAGGCGCGCGCACTCCGCGCCGATCTCCGCCTTGACCGCGGCCAGGAATTCGTCGAAAGAGCTGGCGGTCGCGAGATCCCGGTGGACGCAGCGATCCAGGATGCCCGCGAACGACAGCGCTCCGATGTTCGGGATGTCCATGCCGACGCCCGGGATGATGAACTCCCAGCAGGCGGCCACGACGTAGTCTCGCGCGTCCTCGCGCGCGTAGCCGAGCGCCTCCAGACCAGGGATGACGACGTCGTCGTTCGAGTACTGCGGGAACCCCAGGCCCTCCTTGGTCAGCTCGGTGCCGCGCACGAACACCTCGCGCGGCGTGCGAGCGCTCACCCGCAGGTTGATCTTGGGGTCGATGAGCTTCAGCTCACGGCTCGCCCGCAGGCACAGCTCCGATAGGAGGTTGAAGCCATCGGAGCCGTCCCGGCGAATTCCACCCAGCACCAGGCTCTGCCCGTTGTCGCCCTGCTGCACGCCCGGGTAGAGATCGCTATCCCGGTTGAAGGTGAGGAAGAACTCCTCCACGAGGTCGAACGCCTCCACCGCGTCGAGCCTCCCCGCCGCCAGGTCCGCCTCGAGATACGGCCACAGGTACTGGTCCAGGCGACCCACGGTGTTGTGGTATTCGCCCTCGGCCCAGAGCGTGAAGTGCAGGAACCGGAACGCCTGGAGAGCCTCGAGGAACGTCGTGGCGCCGCACCGCGGAACGCGGGCGAGCGTGGCCGCGAGCTCGGTCCTCCCGAGCCGGCGCGCCTCCGCCGCGTAGCGGTCGGCCAGCCGGAGCACCGCGTCGATCTCGAGGATCATCGCGTCGAGGAACGCCGTGCCCTCGGCGTCTCCCGTCGCCCGGCAGCGGGCGAGCCGCTCCGCTGCCTCCGCACGCCGGGCCTCGAGCCCCTTCGCAATCGTGGCGGCGTAGTCCGGGGAGATGTTGCACACGCTTCCGAGCTCGTGGATGAAGTGGTCCTTCTTCACCTCGTTCCACTCGTCCGCGGTGAGGATCGGAGGCAGCTCGCGGATCGTCCGGAGAAGCGCGATGCGCTCGCCGTCGAGGAACACCGGCACCTCGGCGTCGAGTACCGCCGCGAGCCGAAGCGCGACACGCTGCACGAGCGGGACGCGCCGCTCGGCGAAGCCGCGGGCCAGCTCGAACCGTACCTCCCGGCGGTGGACGCGGTGCGCCTTGGAGGTGATCGATCGGCGAAGCTGCTCAACGCGCGGGTTCATTCGATGCTCCTCACGGCGTCGTCACGGCCGCCACCCGCGGCACGGCAGGGTCCATCACGGGTTGGGCGGAGGGACCGCGATCGCGGGCGCCGCCGCCTCCTCGTACGAGTCCGTCTCCACGAACACGAGCTTCCCTCCCTGGAAGGACTCCACCGCCGCGAGCGCGAGCTGCAGCGCCCTGCGGCCGGCGCGGGCGTGCACGGGTGGCGGCTTGCCGCTCCGGACCGCCTCCAGTACCGCGTCCATGTGCCGGTCGAAGGTGGCGTAGAAGCTGCGGTCCACGTCGTTGAAGTAGCCCGCCTCCCATACCTCCGCGGACTCATTCCCCTTCGCGCTGAACGTGTACCGGCGCACGGTATCGTCGACGAGGATTCGCCCTGCCGTGCCGTTGATCTCGACGCGGTGAGTGTCCGGGTACGCATAGGACGAGTCATAGGAGCCCACCAAGCTCCCGATCGCGCCGCTCCGGAAGTGCAGCGCCAGGGCGAGCGTCCGGTAGAAGCCCCCGCTCGTCCGGTCGGTCATCTGCGCCATCACCGAGTCGATCGGCCCGCAGAGGAACTCGAACATGTCGAACGCGTGGCACTGCGTCTCGATGAGGTTGTTGAAGGGGTGACTCGTCCCGCCCTCTCCGCCGAAGCGCCAGGTCGCGAACACGAGGTCGCCCAGGCGTCCCTCCCGGATCGCGCGGTGAGCCAGCGCGACCGGCTTCGCGTAGTGGTGGTTGAAGTTGATCCCGAAGAAGAGCCGGCGCTCGGCCGCCTCGCGCAGCAGGGTGTCCGCCTCCTTCAGATCGAACACGAGCGGCTTCTCCACGAACAGCGCGCACCCGGCGCGGATCACCTGGAGCGTCGCCTCGAAGTGTTGCTGGTTGGGGAGCGACAGGCAGACCAGGTGCGGCCGCTCGGCAGCGAGCATCTCCGCGATGTCCGTGTACGCGCGCACCCCGAACAGGGCGGCGCGGGCGCGCGTCTTCTCCGGGGTTCGGCCGGCGATCGCGCAGAACTCCACGTCGGGGCGCCCCGAGAGGATGCGCGCGTGCTGGAGCCCCCAGTTGCCGGCGCCGACCAGCGCCACTTTCAGCTTGGACTCCCCGGTCATTCCTCGATGACCACCTTCCCCGCCGCAGCATGGCCCCTTCCGCGGTCCATCGCAATGCTGGGCCGATGAGGTGCGAGCCAGCGCTTGATCGCCGCCTGCTCCGCTTCCCGGGCGCGGGCGCGTCGGCCGCCCCACGGCTCGACGAGCACGCTCGGTGTCGTGCACCCGTCCCCGTGGGGTCGACCCGGACGGGGCGCTCGGTACGGCTCTCGCGCATTCGCGGGGTTGCCCGGGACGCAGGGCGCAAGTCTCGACAGAAGGACGGCGCCCCTCATCGGGCCGGTTGTGGGCCTTGGGCGCAAGGCGTAGTCTTTCGAAGGCAATCAAGCAGAAGGGAACCACCGCAGTCCATCACGGGGCCGGGGAACGTGAGGACTCGAGCTGTTCACTGCCTGCGACCGGGCCGTGGCCTCGACATCTTCAGGAGAACCAGGTGATGGCGCTCCTGCCGATCACCGCCGAGTGGTTCCTTCCCCTCGCGTCCGCCGCCGACACCAGCGCGGACGCCAGGAGCGCCATGCTTCGCTGCGCGCCCGCCACCCGGCCCGAAGCGCGTCCGTCCTCGATTCGGCGTTGGCTCTCGTCTGGCAGCAAGCGGCACCATGGTGGCATCGAAGTCCGGAAAGAGCGGTGACAGTGAGAGAACGTGTGAAGCGCACATCATGAGAATGGGGGAGACAGAATGAATCGGACAATGCTCGTCCTGGCCGCGCTGCTTGCGAGCGCCGTCGGCAGCCCGGCCTGGGCCCAGAAGAAGACGCTCGCGGTCGTCGTGAAGGGGTTGGACAATCCCTTCTTCACGGTTCTCGGCAACGGCTGCGAGAAGTGGAACAAGGAGAATCCAAAGTCCGAGTACAAGTGCCTGTACACCGGGCCGGCATCGACCGCCGACGAGGCCGGTGAAATCCAGGTGGTCGAGGACCTGATCAACTCCGGCGTCGCCGGGATCGCCATCTCGCCCTCGAACGCGCCGGCGATGGGCAAGATGCTCAAGGCGAAGAATCCGTCGATGCCGATCATGACGATAGACGCCGATCTCGCCGAGGCCGACCGGGCAATGCGCAAGACCTACCTGGGTACGAACAACTACGACATGGGTGTCCTGATGGCAAAGCACCTGAAGGGCCTGAAGCCCAAGGGCGGCACCGTGTGCCTCCAGCTTGGCAATGTCGCAGCGGACAACATCAACGCCCGGGCCCAGGGGTTCCGGGACACCATCTCCGGCAAGAAGGGCATCGAACGCTTGAACGGCGAGGGCGGCTGGACGGAGATCAAAGGCTGTCCGCTCTTCACGAACGACCAGATCGACCTCGCCAATCAGCAGATGTCGGACACCTTC
>Ga0153915_10001460_pt1 | contig 21661 bp, 19 predicted proteins | sample Opewatmetagenome_2_FD_107003 | JGI IMG/M metagenome (GOLD analysis project Ga0153915, IMG submission 107003) | Freshwater wetland microbial communities from Ohio, USA - Open water 3 Core 3 Depth 3 metaG | ecosystem: Environmental > Aquatic > Freshwater > Wetlands | place: USA: Ohio, Lake Erie...
GGCTCCATGTCGCCTCCTTGGTACGCGCACGTGGGCGGGATTTTCAAAAAGAACGGCTTGGAAGTGGAAGTGATCGCCACACCCAGCGGGGTGGAGGGGATGAATGCATTGATCGCCGGCGAAGTTCAGTTCCTGCAAATCTCCGGCGGCACGACGACGAGCGCGGCGCTGGGCGGCGCGGACGTGATGATCATCGGGACAACCGTGGATACCTTAATCCAAAACCTAATGGCTCGGCCCGAGATTGAAAAAGGCGAACAACTGCGGGGCAAGTCCCTGGGCATCACCCGTTTCGGCACTTCCATCGATACCGGAGCGCGCATCGCGCTGCGCCATTTTGGACTCGTGCCCGAAAAAGACGTCGCCATCGTGCAAATCGGCGGCATGGAGTCGATCGTTCCCGCCATGCATGCCAACCGGGTGCAGGCCGGGATTCTTTCTTATCCATCGATCACACAGGCCAAGAAATTGGGCCACCACACATTGCTCGATATTGCCGGCCTCGGTATCCCTTACGCGTCCACCGGGATCAGTACGCGGGGCCGATTGATTCGCGACGACCCGGATCTCGTGCGCCGGTATATGGCGTCTCAAGTTGAAGCGATTGCGCGCGCCAAAAGGGACAGGAATTTCGCTTTATCGGTCATGGGGAAATATCTGCGGACCGCCGACACGGCGTCGCTTTCCGAAGCCTACGACGTCTACGTGCAGAAGTATCTGCTCAAAGTGCCTTTGCCGACGGTGGACGGGGTCAAAGCGGTCTTGGAGGAACTCGCCAGCCGAAATCCCAAGGCCAAGGAAGCCGACCCGAAAAAATTCTTCGACGATTCCTTCGTGCGCCAACTACAGTCGAGCGGCTTTATCGACGCGCTGTACCGATAAAACGATTGTCTTCCCGTTGCGTCCATCGCGCTTGCGGCGCTTGTGGTTGAATCGCCCAAATAAAGCTTGTTATAAGCGATTCAATTGAAAGAGAGGAGTTTTTCCATGCGCGTCATCGATGCCGACGGCCACGTCGAAGAGAACATCGTCACTTTCAGCGACAAATATTTTGATCCCGCGTTTCGCGCCCAGCGCCCGCAGGTGGTTCCGGGCAGCGAAGAGGGGCTCGCCTACTGGATGATCGACGAGCAGCTCTTTCCGCGGCGCGTCGGGCGCGGCTGCAACAATCTCGGCACACCGGTAAGTTATCAGGGGAAACCAACCCGCCACGCGCTGCGCAAACCGGACACCGTGGGTAGCATGGAGCTGACCCATTTGAACGAACGTCTTCAGATCATGGACGAGGAAGGCATCTGGCTCCAGGTTCTGTATCCGACGCTGTTCCTGGCTTATCCGCTGAGCTGCAATCCCGCTTATGTGACCGCCATGTGCGACGCCTACAACCGCTGGCTCGGCGACGTGCTCTCGGGCCAGGAACGGCTCAAGTGGGTGGGCGTAACAAACCTCGATGACATTCCCGCGTCGATAAGGCAAGTGAAAGAAGCCAAAAAGCTCGGCGCCGTGGGAATGATGATCCTCGGGACAGCGGGCGACCGTTTGCTTGACGACCCGAGCCTTCTGCCGTTTTACGAAACCGTAGCGTTGGAAGACCTGCCGCTTGCCGTGCACGTCGGCTGGGCTTGCCCATCCCTTAACAACTTATACAGTCACATCTATCCGTCCGGTGTCATCGCCTTCCTCATGCCGGTCCTGATGGGCTTGGTGTCGATGATGAGTGGCGGCATTTTCGACCATTTTCCGAACCTGAAAGTCGTCTATCTGGAGGCGGGCAGTCTTTGGATTCATTTCATCCTGGAGCGCTTGCATCACCGTTTTCAGCATTCGGGCAAAAATCTCGCCAACGTCGTCTCGCGCACCGCGCCGATTCAAAAACTGCCGACCATGGAGTATGTCGAGCAAGGGAATCTCTATTTCAGTGCCGAAGTCGAAGACGTGCTGCTGCCGCAGGTGTTGGACCTGGTCGGCGACGGGCAGATCCTGTTCGGCTCCGATATGCCCCACGGCGATCGGGAGCGCTTCGCCGCCGGCATGCTGCAGGAAAGAAAAGACATCAGCGACGCCGCGAAGAACAAAATCTTGGAAACGAACCCGGCGCGCTTTTACGGGTTGGCGCTTTGATTTTGCAGCGTCAACGAATCTCGAACAAGAGAACCGTATGATCGTGGAGTAACGTGCCCTTGACGACCTCGACCTTGTCGGGAACCCATCCCTCAATCGGAAAGTCGTGGGAGACAACCCGCGATCCGGGCTTGAGCCGCCGTTCCAAGATCGGTCGGAACTTGGCGTTGAATTCAGGCAACATGTAGAGCGTCACTATCGTCGCCGGTGAAATATCGGCGGTAAACGCATCCTGGGCGCGGAATTCGACGAGGTGTTCAACTTTTTCGCGAAAGGCATTGTTACGCGCTTTCAGCACCAGCTCCCGGTCGATTTCGATACCCACGCCTTTCACGCCATATTTTTTCGCCGCTCTAATAATGATCGCACCGTCGCCGCTGCCGATATCGTAAACGATGTCGCCGGGTTTGACGCGCGCCAACTCCAGCATGCGGTCGATGACTTCCGGGGTTGTCGGCACGAACGGTACTTCGCCGGCGGTCCAAACGGGAATCGACCCGCAGCCGCCGGCGCCGAGAAATATTAAGCCCATCACAAATTTGCACAAAGACTTCTTCATTTTCCGGTTAGAACTCCCCATACCAAACCTTCGAACTTAGCTCTTATAGTGCAATCTCGGCGTGGCCGTCAATTGATCGCCGAAATTTAGTACAACTTGACAAGCCGAAAGATTTGTTATGAACATTCGTAGAAATCGACTCAATTTGAAGGAGAAGCACCCATGGCTACTTGGGACGATATTCTGACTCCCCGTGACAAAGAGGTGTTTGCTTTATCCGGTTTCGGCAAGCGTGCCGGCTTTGGCCAACGACCCGCGTTATTGATCATCGACGTTAATTACAATTTTGTCGGCGACAAGCCGGAGCCGATTCTCGAATCCGTCAAACGTTTTCGCACCAGCTGCGGCGAGGAAGGCTGGGAGGGAGTTTATAATATCCGCGAGTTACTTATTGAAGCCCGCAAGAAGCACCTGCCAACCTTTTACACAAGCGCCGAGGAAAATCGCTCAAATACGGTAACGATCGGCGGTTGGCGGGCCAAGAGCAGCCGCAGCCACGAAGACATGACCGATGCGTGGGAAAAAACAAACGCCATCGTCGCGGAAATCGCGCCGCAAGCCGGCGACATCCTTGTCCACAAGCAAAAACCCAGCGCCTTTTTCGGCACGCCTTTGATGAGCATGCTCACGGAAGTGCATGCGGATACCTTACTGGTCACCGGCACCACCACCAGCGGCTGCGTGCGCGCCAGCGTAATCGACGCGTTTTCTTACAATCTCAAGGTCTCGGTGGTCGAGGAATGCGTCTTTGACCGCGGCCAAGCATCGCACAAGATCAATCTCTTCGACATGGCGATGAAATACGCCGACGTGATCCCGCTCAAAGAAGCGATCGATTACATCCGCGGCCTGCCGGATAACCTGTTCGCACCGGCCTTGTAAGAAGAAGTTTCGTGTTTCACGTTGCGGCGCTCGAATTGGAGCGGCCCATGACTCTGCAATTATAAAAGGTGATCACCGCCCATGCCGACGTCGTCGGCAGCCTGCTTCGGCCCGCGGAATTAATTGCCGCCCAGAAGCAACTCACCGCTGGAACAATCACCGCGGATGAATTCAAAGAAATAGAAGATCGCGCGGTGGACGAAGCGATCGCTCTCCAAGAATCCGTCGGTTTGGAGGTCGTGACCGACGGCGAAATGCGCCGGCAATCGTTTCAAAGCCAGATGACGGCCGCTGTGAGCGGCTTTGGGGAGTTCGACCGTGACGCATTTCTTTGGGGGGATTGGTACGACGAAAATGGAGTACACAGAATACGACGGCCACGTAAACTTGGCGCAATCAGCAAGCTCGTGCGCCGGCGCTATCTGTCTGTCGATGAGTTCAAGTACCTGAAGAGCAGAACCAAACGTATTCCCAAGATCACGCTTCCTAGCCCCGGACTATGGGCTAATTTCTGGTCGCCGAAATATTCTCGAAGCGCTTATCCGACGCTGGATGGCTTGCTCGCCGACATCGTTCAGATCCTGCGCGATGAAGTTGCCGAGATCGCTCGCCTGGGAGCGACCTATATTCAAATCGACGCGCCCCAGTATGGTCTCCTGGTCGATCCGAAAACCCGCGGATTTTATGAAACACAAGGCTGGAACTTGGACCGTTGGCTCGGTCGGGGGATCGAGCTCGATAACGCTGTCATGGCCGATTTTCCCGAGGTGACGTTCGGATTTCACGTCTGACGCGGCAACCAGGGCAGCCGTTGGCTTGCCAAGGGAAGTTACGAAGTGATCAGCCAAAAACTGTTCCGCGCTCTGAAAGCGCACCGCCTGCTGCTTGAATATGATGACGACCGTTCGGGTTCCTTTACGGCCCTGAAGGATATCCCCGAAGACAAGTTCGTGGTTCTAGGTCTGGTCTCAACTAAGAAGGCATGGCTGGAAAGCTCGACGGAATTGAGGCAACGAATCATTGAAGCCAGCCGCTTTGTCGCCCTCGAGCGACTCGCCCTCAGCCCGCAGTGCGGCTTCGCATCATCGGTCATCGGCAACAAGATTTCCCCCGAAATCCAGAAACGGAAACTTGAGCTTGTCGTCAAGACGGCGCGGGCCATCTGGAGCTGAAGAATGCGTCAGCCCGCCTGCGTCAGCGCCCGCAGGATCAACATCACACCGACGATGAACAGCAGCAACAAGAGCCAGCGGCTAAAGGTTTCCTTGTTGATACGATCCTGGAGTTTTAGCCCGCCGTAAAAGCCGAGCAGGGTAAACAGCGTCACCCCCAAAGACAGCGCCAGCGTCGACCGGTTAAAAAGATTCCACGTGGAAACCGCAGCCAACTGGCTCAGCTTGGTCACCATGAACATGGTGGCGATGGACTTGATGAACTCCCGCTTTTCGAGTCTCAGGCTGTAGAGATAGATCGCCAGGGCCGGACCTGCGGCGTTCGTAAGTCCGTTGAGAAATCCGCTGATGAAGCCGGCGGGCGGGTTTAAAATCTTTTCCAAGCGCGGCGAGATCGAAAACTCGAAACGAAGCCAATTGGAAACCACGAAGACGAATACCATGAAGCCGAGGCCTAGATTGAGCGCCCAAAGTGGGAGCGTCACGAGCGCTTTGGTTCCCAAGAAGACGCCCGCGACCGTCAGCACAAAAAACCATGCGAAGCGGCGCAGCACGGCGGCGGGAAACCCGCCGCGAAAAACCTGCGCTACGTCCATGACGATATTAGGGATGATGAGAATCGTAATCGCGACACGGATATCCAACAGGAGCGCCACCATGGGCGTGGCGATCAGGGGGAAGCCCATGCCCGAAGTTCCCTTGACAAACGCTGCGAACAAGAGCGCGACGCCCACCAGGATCGTGGTCAGATCGAAAGACATGTTACGAGAGCCCCGTGGTCTGGTTTAGACGCGGCATTGAAAAGGAAATACCTAGCTGCCATAAGAGTTTCTGGTAGGATTCATTAATGGCAGATTAGCCACGCCATGCGCTTTTTTAGTCGCACGCCGGTCAGGACATTCCTTCTCTATCCGATCATCGCGACGCTTTGGGAATTCATGATCAACGGGCGCGTACTGGACCTTTATCCGATCTATACGCCGTTAATGCTCTGGGGTTATCTCCAGTACCGCCTCTGCGGGCGCTATCGAAGCCATCACGGCGGTGGCGGCCCTGGCTTGGAAACACCGCCGGAGCGTTTGGTTGCCACCGGCCCCTTTGCCTATACGCGTAATCCTATGTATCTCGGACACATTATTTTTCTGATCGGCCTGACGCTCACGCTAAAGTCCTGGCTCGCCGCGATGATCACCGCCGGCGTTGCGGTCTGGTTTCACCGGCGCGTTCTCAGTGATGAAAAGGAGCTAGCTCAAACGCTGGGCCAGCCCTACCTTGAGTACACCCAATCCGTGAAGCGTTGGATTCCGCGTCTCTTCTGAAAAACGTCCCGAGTTTCGGGTTTGGGGTCTTGAGTTGTTCATCTCGGACCTTTCCGCTCCCAAGCGCGCGACGCAGAACCCGGGACCCCGAGACTCGATCCGTTCTACGGCTTCATTCGCTGCTTGTTCTGCTTTTCCCCCGTCGCGAAATAGTCGCCTTTGACTGCGAGCTCCGCCTCTTCTTCGTCTTCCGTCGTCCAGGCGCCGAGACTGTAGCCATACCACGGCATACGCGGTTTGAGCGGCGGTAGCTCCAATTCTTCCCAAATCTGTTTCGATCTCTCCATGAATTCCTTGCGCGGCAGGGACACCGGCGTGTAGGGCCACGGACGCACGGCGTTGATCAGCAGTGCGCCGATTGAGGCCATACGCACCTCCAAACTTTCCCGTCCCGGCGGATGCGACGACGGATCCAAGCCGGGAGGTTTTCCCTTCGCAATCACAATGTCTTCCTCCGGCCGGACGTTGAAGCATATCGCCCAGTTGACCATGGCGGGGTCGTGGATATCGATGTCTTCGTCCACCGCCACGCATATTTTGGCATAGGCGCCGGTGAAACCGGCCGAGGCGTTCAGCGCGCGCCAGGCGTCGGCCTTGGTGGCGTTGCGCATCTTGATAACGCAGTAGGCTTGGCCGCTGCCGCTCACCTCGTCATGGAGGGCGACATCCAGGACCGCGGCGTTGCCGCTGTCGTGGCGCAGGAATTTATAGATGATCTTCTCGGTGCCGGTGTGCTTGATCTTGCTCGATTCGCTGGGCGGAAACTGGCTCATGAGCGCAGTGTAGATCGCATCGCGCCGGTGCGTAATGCAGGTGACTTCCAGGAACGGCGAAACCGTGCGGTGTCCCATATAGCCTGGGTATTCGCCGAACGGCCCTTCGGGTTCGATGACGTCGGTGGGGATCGTTCCTTCGATGATGATTTCCGCCGTCGCCGGCACGAGCAAATCGACGGTCTTGGCCGCCACGACCTCCACCGGCCCGCCGGCTAGTCCGCCCGCCAGCCGGTATTCGTCGAAATCATACGGAATCTTCGCCGTCGCCGCGTAGGCGATGCTGGGGATGACACCGATGGCGATCGCTGCCTCCAGCCGCTTGCCCTGGGCCTTGCACTTCCGCCAGTGCTGGCCCATGTGCTGCGATGTGAATAATCCCCCCGTGCGGTCCGGTGCTTTAATCTGGCTTCGATAGTTGCCGATGTTGTAAATGCCGGTCTCGGCGTCCTTGGTGATCCAGTTGGCCGAGGTGAGATAGGGCGCGTTGTCGAAACCGGGAGTCGAGATCGGCACGGGGATCATGTCGAGTCCATGGCCGTTGAGCAGATCCTTGCCGTGCCAGACGACTTCCTGGACCGGCCCCGAACCGACTTTCACCGGATCGACGGGATTCAACTGGGCTTGGGTCCAGCGCTCACTGATCTCTTCCGGCTTACACATCATGCCGATGGCGTAGATTTCCGTGGTCGCTGCCAATGTTCCCACGGTGACCGGCATCGAATAACGTTTTCCCTTGGCGTCAACGACGTTTTCAAACAGGAAGGCTCTTCGCTGTTCCTCGTCCAGGCCGCGAAACTGCCAGCGCACCAGCGGCATCAGCTCCGTGTCCTTGTTGATCTCACGCTTCACGCGCACGAGCTTGCCGCGTTCTTCAAGTGCGTGAAGGTGCGCGCGAAAGTCCCGGTAGTAATTTCTGCTCTCCGCCATTGCGATCTCCATTGAAAAAGTGCTGGTGCCATCTATCATCCGCGCCCCAAGTCTTGTCAAGCGTCCCATCGATACTTGACGACGAGGCTCTCCTTCGCTGCCGGCACGCGGGTCGGCAACTCTTGCGGCGACGTCGGGCATCGCCGGCAATCTGCGACCTGCTGGAGCGGGCGAAAATCGCTTGTGCAAAATCGCGAGGCTTTGTAAACTACCAAGGATAAGGGACGCTATCGGCGGCCCGGCCGGTATCATGAAGATTCAAAACCAACCAGCATCTCCGTCTTTACCGCGTCAGAACACCCCGGCAACAACGCAACCCAGGTTTTCACTCATTGGTCCCGAGACACCGCTGGCTTGGCTGGTAATCGGTTCGCTTCTGGTTTTGGATTTGCTCGCTGATGTTTTGGGACATGTCGGTATGTCTGTACCTGCCTATTTAGTGGCTACCCTGTTCTTAATCGTCGCCGTTCCCGGCGCCCGGCTCAAGATCGCGGTTGCGGCAATTTGCACTGCCATCACCACGATTCACTACTTGTTCTTTTCGGTCTCCGCCGACACGCCTGCTTGGCAGGTCGTCCTCAATCACGTTTCCGTCGTGATTCTGATATGGTTCGTCATAGCGCTTTGTTTGCGCGACAAACGGGCGGAAAACGCCCTGCACGAAAGTGATGGGCGTCTGCGCGCCATCATGGAGGCATCCGCAGTGATTCTGTGGACCATGGACGTGCAAGGGCAGGCAGTAGAGGATTCCCGGTCGTGGCGAGTCTTCACCGGCCAAAGCTTCGAGGAGTTGAAAGGCTTGGGTTGGCTGAGCGCCTATCATCCCGATGACCGAAAACGCATTCAGACCGACTGGCAAAGAGCGATTGCGGGCAAAACTCGCTTCGAAGCTCAGTATCGCTTGCGCCGCCATGACGGGCAATGGCGTTGGACCCAAGTCCGCGCCACGCCGCTATTGAATTCCGACGGCTCGGTGCGCGCTTGGGTCGGCATGAATACCGATATCACCGAGCGCAAACAAGCCGAGGCCGACGCGCTTTTTCTTCTTGACCTGAGCGAGTGTGCCGGCCTTGCCACGGATCCGGACGAGCTAATGTGGGCGGCGGCGGTGGCCGCCGGCGAGCATTTGCAGGCGGCGCGCTGTGGCTTTCTCGATATCGATCTCGCAAACGATCGATTCACGGTCCATCGCGATTACCATCCGCACGCGCCGTCGGTGGTAGGCGTTTATCCGCTCAGCGTTTTCGGCCCGAAAATCGTCAGCCTGGGAGAGTCCGGTCGCGTCAGCATCGTACGCGACACCACCGAGGATGAGCGTACGGCGCAATACATCGGTGCCTACCAGCAAATGGGAGTGCGTTCCTTCGTAGCGATTCCACTGCTCCGTGAAGGCCGGATGGTCTCCTCACTGGTTGTCGCCGCGCAGGAAGCGCGCAGTTGGAGCGAAGGCGAGGTTGCGCTGGCCAAAGCCGTTGCCGAGCGCACCTGGCTCGCCGTGGAAAAGCTCCGTCTCGGCGCGGCCCTGCGCCAGAGCGAAGAAGCGCTGCGCGAGGCGGACAAGCGCAAAGATGAATTCCTGGCGACACTGGCTCACGAATTGAGAAACCCGCTGGGGCTGATGCGCAACGTGGTCAACCTAATCCAAATACCCGGATCCTCCGAGGACGAACTGCGTTGGGGCCGGGATATCCTCGACCGGCAAGTCAACTACTTGATTCGGCTCACCGATGACTTATTCGACGTAAGCCGGATCACCCGGCAGAAGCTAGAGCTGCAAAAAGAGCGGGTAGATTTGAGGGAGATCGTCAACGCGGCGGTGGAATCGAGCCGCCCGTCGATCAATGAGCGCGAGCACAAACTCGTTGTCACGCTGCCAAGGCAGGCGATTTACATCAAAGCCGACCGTGTCCGTCTCACCCAAGTCTTTATGAATCTGCTCACCAACGCCGCCAAGTACACGCCCAAACCAGGTCAGATTTGGCTGAACGTCGAGCCGGCGGGGGGGCAGGTGCTCGTGCGGGTAAAGGACGCCGGCGTCGGCCTTTCCGCGGAAAGTTTAGCTCATGTCTTCGATATGTTTTACCAAGTGGACCGCTCCTATACTCGGGCTGAAGGGGGGCTCGGGCTCGGGCTTACTCTCGTGCGCCAACTGGTTGAGATGCACGGTGGAACCATCGAGGCGCGTAGTGCCGGCATCAATCAGGGCAGTGAATTTATCGCTCGTTTGCCGATTCTTTCTGACCAGCCCAGCACCAAGCCGTTTCCACCTTCTCATGATCATGTGAAAACTCCCGCGGTCCGCCGCATACTCGTGGCAGATGATTTCCCGGAATCCGCCAACGCCCTTGCCAAGCTGCTGAGATCCGACGGTAACGAGGTGCAAGTCGCTGAGGACGGTTTCGAAGCTCTCGACGCGGCGGCTAGGTTTCGCCCCCATGTGGTCGTGCTCGACATCGCGATGCCGAAGTTAAACGGCTATGACGCCGCGAGGATCATACGAGAACAGCCCTGGGGCAAAAATATGATCTTGATTGCCATGACCGGTTGGGGGCAACAGCAGGACCGCCGGCGCGCCAAAGAAAACGGTTTTGACGCTCACTTGACGAAGCCGGTGAAGTACGAGGCTTTTCTGGCAGCGCTCGATCAATTGACCATGGATAAGGGGACCGAGATCGGCCGGAGCCCCGAGCTTTGAAGAATCTGCCAACAACATCCATTACCTCTATCGTATCTTCAAGTGCACCTAAGTTTAGATCGACATTCCCGACTTGGCGGGGATCTATTTAACTTAGGAATGACCAGCCTATTGACTCGTTTGCTTAGGGGAAATCGATATTCCTACTGCTAATTTAATCGCTCTGGCCTCAAGTCGTAGCAGTATCTTGGTCGGATCGGGCACAAACGAAGGAAGAGCAACGACGCAAATCGAAGGTTTAGGCACGGCGGCGTGAACCTCGCTCCCGCAGGGTTGCATGTCGGGTTCAAATAAAGTCCTCGCCCTAAAAATTCTTACTATGACAGCCCTTTGATTCTAGCTGCGCGCTATTGACAAAAAATTCTGCGTAACTTAGTGTCAAGCGGCTTGAAAAATCTCATGAAGGCATTCCAAATTGGGCGTGCATGACCTTTGCCAACGAGATAGTCTGTCCCCGCTGTCACAATCGTTTTCCACTCACTGAGTTGCTGAATTTATGCGTTTGCGGTTCACCTTTGCTCGTGCGCTACGATCTAAAGACAGCTGCAAGCGCGCTCTCCAAAGCCGCCCTCCCGGGCCGAGCGCCAACGCTCTGGCGCTACCGCGAAGTTCTGCCGCTTAAAGATGACGCCAATCGCGTCTCTTTGGGCGAGGGACTTACGCCGTTGCTGGAAGCCAAGACACTGACTCGTGAACTCGGCCTACGGCGGCTCTGGATCAAAGATGAGGCCCAAAATCCCACAGGGTCCTTTAAGGATAGAGGCCTGTCGATGGCCATCTCAATGGCGAAAGAGCTTGGGGTGAAGAAAGTGGCGATTCCTTCAGCAGGAAATGCCGGCGGCTCGCTCTCGGCCTATGCGGCACGCGCCGGCCTCGAGGCTTATGTCTTTATGCCCAAGGACACGCCCGCAGCAAATCAAATTGAAGCGCGGCAGTATGGCGCGCGGCTCACATTGGTGGATGGCCTGATTAACGACTGCGGCAGGATTATCGCCGAAAGAAAAGCCACCGAAGGCTGGTTTGATGTTTCAACGCTCAAGGAACCCTACCGGGTAGAAGGCAAAAAGACGATGGGGTATGAAATTGCCGAGCAACTTAACTGGAAGCTGCCGGACGTGATCATTTATCCCACCGGCGGCGGCACCGGCCTCATCGGCATGTGGAAAGCATTCAGCGAGCTTGAAACAATGGGGTGGATAGGCGCCGAGCGACCGCGAATGGTTTCGGTGCAGGCCAGCGGTTGCGCTCCCATTGTGAGAGCGTTTGAGGGCGGCAAGGATACAGCAGAGCCATGGCAAAACGCGAAGACCGTGGCGTCCGGCCTGCGCGTGCCCCAGGCGGTAGCCGATTTCTTGATGTTACAGGCGCTTCGAGAAAGCAAAGGTACGGCATTAAGCGTTTCTGACGATGAAATGCTCGCGGAGATTCCGCGCGTTGGCCGGGCCGAAGGCATTTTTTTCTGTCCCGAGGGGGCCGCTTGCATCGCGGCCCTGCGGCGGCTGACGCAACGAGGGTGGATCAAGCCGACCGATGAGGTGGTCATCTTCAACACCGCCACGGGCCTCAAATACCTGGATATCCTCCAGAATGCCTCTCCGGCTCGCAAGAATCTCACGTAAGCAATTTTCCTTCTTTCCATCGATAGCCGTGAGACGATCAGCGCGAAAAAAAGTTGCGGTCCTTGGCGCTCGCTATGGCGATCTGGTCACCGAGCGGCGGGCGTTGCGGCCGCTGGGAGTCGATCTATCGGAAGCCGGAGGCGCAACGGAGGATGAGATTGTCGCCGCGTCTGCGGGAGCCCAAGTGATTCTTTGTGGCGGCGCGCCCAAGATCAGCGCAGCGGTCATTCGGCGGCTTCCCGAACTGAAAGCGGTCGTCCGCTATGGTATCGGCGTCGATACGGTGGATCTCGCCGAGTGCACCAAGCGCGGTATTTACGTCGCCAACGTTCCCGACTACTGCATTGAAGAGGTCGCAACCCACGCGCTAACGCTCATCTTGGCGTGGACCAGAAAGATTCCCCTCGCCCGCGCCAATACCCGCGCCGGACATTGGGATGTGGCGCCCGTCAAGCCCCTGCAATCACCGCGAGATCTCGTCTTGGGTGTTTTGGGATTCGGCCGCATCGCGCAAAGTCTTTGCCGCATGGCTCGAGGAATAGGTTTCCAAGTTTGGGCCTGTGATCCTTATGTGCCGAAAAGCCGTATCTTGAAGAAGGGCGCACGGCCGGTTTCACTCGATGCTCTGGTGCGCCGCTCTGACTTCATCTCGCTGCATCTGCCGTTGAGTTCTAAAACACGACACATCATCGGTGCCGAGCAATTGAAAAGGACGAAGCCCACTGCCTATTTGGTCAACACGGCAAGAGGGGAGTTGATCGATGAAGAGGCGCTACAGGCGGCGCTGAACCGCGGCCAGCTCGCCGGAGCGGCGTTGGACGTGATGGAGAAAGAGCCGCCAAACCCCGACCACCCGCTGCGCACGATGGAAAACCTCATCCTGACTCCCCATTGCGCCTGGTACACGGAACGTTCGCAGAACGAACTCCGCCACAAGGCCTGTGCGGAGGTTATTCGAGTGCTCCGTGGAGGCGTTCCGAAGAGCATTGTTAATAAAGAGGTCTTACGATAGATAGAAACCAAGCCGCCATGCTAAACGCCTTGAGGCGTTTCAGACGAACGGAAAAATGCTAAGCGACGATGACGAACGGCTGTACTGGCTAATTTGACAAATGGAGAAAGGAGATTCCCATGAGAGGCAAACAAATTCTCTTAGCTCTCGCGATCATCGGTTTTGCGCTCAATGCCCACGCACAAAAAGACCCGCTGTTGGATGGCGCTAAACGAGAGGGCAGAGCTGTCTTCTACTCGTCGGAGGATCGAACGGCTCTCACCGATCCGGTCAAGGCCTTTGAGGCGAAGTACGGCATCCCCATCGAACTCAATCGGCAAGCGACGGGACGGATTCTCAAGGTCGCCCAGTCCGAGTTCGAGACCAATACGGTTAAAGCCGACGTACTGGACATTACCAACCCTCTGGTGTTCTTCGATTGGAAGAAGAAGGGTTATCTGAAGCAATGGAAGGCGAGTCACGCTCAGGACCAAGTTTCCGATCTGTTCAGAGACAACGAGGATACGATCTGGTCGAGAAGACTGCTGATCACTTGCATCGGATACAACAAGAAGAACATCACCGAGGCTGAGGCTCCGAAGAGCTGGCAGGATCTGGTTACGCCGAAGTGGAAAGACAAAGTCAGCACGGCCGGCCCGGAATCCGGCCCGACTTTCGGCTGGATTGTTTTCATGGCCCATAAGTTCGGTTGGGATTACTTCGATAAACTGCACGCCAACAATCCCATCGTTGCGCCGAGCAGCGATGAGACCGTAGCCCTTCTGGCGACAGGAGAAAGGCCGGTCGCTATCGTGAACTGTTTCGACATTCTTGAGGCCGCGGCCCAGGGCTCTCCGATTGGAAACATCTTTCCCAAAGATGGTCTGGGCGTCTGGTGGGCCGGGTTGGCGATTCCGAAGGCGGCCCCACATCCGAACGCAGCCATGCTCCTGGCCAACTTCGTCATGAGCGCGGAGGGTGCCGCCGCAGCCTCCAAGGGGCGGCATGGCTACATCGCTTATCTCAATAAGGACACGCCGATGGCCAAGGTGCTGCCGCCCATGAAAGAACTGGTGAAAGGCTACCCGAAAATCGATTGGGGCAGCCTCAATCCCGCCGAGATAACCAAAGAGTTTCGAAAAAGGATGGGACAGCAGTAGCCGGGAGGCGGCGAATGCCATGGCGGAGCGCGCGAACCGGACGGTGTCGCCTGAGGAATGGAGTCATAACGGCCTGCCGTTCACCAGGCGAGCTTTAGAGGCGGTATGCCTGCGGGTTTCGCGCGGCCTCCCCGTGACTCTCCCGCTTCTCGTCCTCGCAGCACTCGTTTTGTATCCTGTCGCAGGGCTGGTCGCCTCGAGCTTTTTCGACGACAAGGGACTCACGCTGGCAAACTACAGGGAGGTCCTTTCCCCTCGTTTCTTGAACATCATGGTCAACACGGTCACGCTGGGCATCGGCGCCGCGGTGCTGGCCACGGCGGCCGGTACCATCTTCGCGTGGCTATGCGTCTGCACCGATCTGCCCTTTCGAAAGACCTTCACGATACTCCACATCGCTCCCTACGGCCTGCCGACCATTGCCGCCGCCCTAGCCTGGATTTTTCTGCTCACTCCCAAGGCCGGGCTTTTCAACCGGTTTCTTATGTGGCTCTTCGGCTTGGAAAGCGCGCCCTTCAATATCCTAAGCATGCCCGGCATGATTTGGGCGCTCTCGGTTCATTTGTATCCGTGGGCGTTCCTGCTCACGGTCGCAGCCTTCGCCACGATGGACCGCTCCCTGGAGGATGCTGCGCGGATGAGCGGAGCGAGCGAATTCAAAACGTTTCGAAAAATCACGGTGCCTCTGGTTGCGCCCAGCATCGCCGCCGCTTTTATCCTGGTATTTGCCATATCCATTGAACAGTTCTCGATCGGCGGGACCATCGGGGTCCTGGCAAGAATTCCCATCCTGCCCGTGGAAATCTACAGGTCCATAGCCGTCTATCCTCCGGAGTGGGGATTCGCCACCACGCTTTCGGTCGTGCTCTTGCTGGTGACGAGCCTGCTTATCTACGCACAAAACAAAATTCTCGCCGGAAAGTCGTTCGTGACGGTGACCGGAAGAGAGACCACGGACCGTACCAGCCTCGGCAAGTGGCGCTGGGTTGCGTTCGCCGCCTCGTCGATCTTTGTCTCCTTCGCGGTCCTCTTGCCCTACGTCGGGATGATCATGGTCTCGCTGAGCCCCGTATTGGGCGCGGACCTGACCTTGAATAATTTTACTTTCAAGCACTACGTGTACATTTTTACCGAGCACCCCTTTGTGTTCCGTGCGATCCGGAACAGCTTTCTTTTGGCTTTCTGCGCCGCGACCCTCTTGGCCGTGTTCACGCTGGCGGTAGCGGTGGTTGTCAAAAGAACGCAAATTGCGGGACGCGGCGTGCTTGGCTACATGGCGCGATGGCCCGTGGCGATACCGGGCAGCGTGATCGCGGTGTCGCTCCTCTACACCTATATTCGACCGCCCCTGCAACTGATCGGGACGATCTGGATCCTATTGCTCGCCTACGTCATTCGAAATCTTCCTTACGCCTACAGCGCGGCCTACGCGGGCCTCTCGCGGGTCGATCCTTCGCTGGAAGAGGCGGCGCGGATTCACCGCACGCCGCCGCGACGGACTTTTCTCCGAATCATCGTTCCACTGACGATTCCCAGCGTGGCGGCCGGGTGGATGATCGTGTTCATCAACTCGCTAAGAGAATTGCCCGCCTCGTTATTGTTGTTCTCATCAACCAATGAAACGATCTCCGTAGCGATCTACGAAATGTTTGAAGAGGGAGCGTTTCAGTTGCCCAATGCCGCGGCGCTGATGACCTTGATTTCGCTGGCAACGCTGGTGCCGGCGATTATCATCAGGCTGCGCGCTCGCGACGCGGGTTAGTTGGACAAAAGAGCGGCGTTAAACTTGGCGCACGTGGAGCTCAAGAATCTCCGCAAGGTCTACGGCAAGACCGTGGCGGTTGACAGGGTCGATCTGGAGATCGGCAAAGGCGAGTTCATGACCCTGTTGGGACCCAGCGGCTGCGGAAAGACAACCACATTGAGGATGATTGCGGGGCTCATTGAACCGACGGACGGCGAAATCCGGGTCGGCGGAAAGTTATTATCGTCCCCGGGCGCCAAAGTCGTCCCCCCGGAAAAGCGGAACATGGGGATGGTCTTCCAGAGCTTCGCCGTGTGGCCCCACATGACCGTTTTCGAAAACGTGGCTTTTCCGCTCCACAACGTCAGGATGGCCAAGGATGCGATTCGCACCAGGGTGCACGCCGCGTTGCAACAGGTCAAATTAGCCGGCCTGGAAGCGCGCTATCCGTCCGATCTGAGCGGCGGCCAGCAGCAGCGAGTTGCATTGGCCCGCGCGATGGCCGTCGAGCCCGACGTCTTGTTGTTCGATGAGCCCCTAAGTAATCTGGATGCCAAGCTGAGAGAGGAGATGAGGTTTGAGTTGAAGGAGATTCAACGAAGGATCGGAGTCACATCGGTCTACGTCACCCACGATCAAGCGGAGGCGATGGCGATTTCCGACCGAATCGTGGTCATGTCGAACGGCAGGATCAAGCAGATAGGCAAACCGAGCGAAATATACGATAACCCCCGGGACCCGTTCACGGCCGAGTTCATAGGATTGGCGAATCTCTTGCCGGGTAAACTCACCGGCGAAAGAACCGTCGTCGTGGCGGATCAACAGCGGCTCGAGATCGAGGGCTGCGTTGCCGCCGGGGCCGGCGCGGAAGTACTGTTATCGATACGGCCGCATCACATCAAGATAGAATCGAACAGAGAGGACTCCGCCAAGAGCAACCGGCTTATCGGAATTGTGGAAAAGGCCGCCTACCTCGGCGATCGGGTGGACTATAGAGTCATGATCGGGGAGAGAGTTCTCAGGGTTCAGACCGAGCCGGGGGAGTTTCACGCAGAAGGAACCAAAGTTGCGCTTCTGCTCCCGCCGGATAAAATCAGTGTTATATCGGCGCTTCTACAATGAAAGAATTCGTGCCGGCTGATCGAGGCGGCGCGGCTCTCTTATGAACCATCCCGCGCGACAACTTTTCGAAACCGATGTGCTGGTCATCGGCGGAGGCGTGGCCGGGTGCCTCGCGGCCATCGGTGCCACGGAGTCGGGCGCTCGGGTTGCGGTCCTCGACAAGGGGGGACTTTTGGAGCGCTGCGGCAGCATCGCGGCGGGAGTGGATCAGATTCTGGCGGTCGCTGAAGACGGTCCGGCATGGGACACGCCGGATTACCTCTTGCGCCACGTTCCCAAGCTCACCGACTACGTCGTCGACATGAAGCCGGTGGAGACCTTTGTCCGCGGCCTGCCGGGCATGCTGCGGAAGCTCGAAGGACTGGGAGTGCCGTTCAGGGATCCTTCGACCGGAAAATATTTTCGCCATCGGACTTTCGGCCTGCCGGGCGAATATCACATCGACTTCGACGGCAGCAAATTCAAGCCGAAGATTTCGCGGGCGGTGATCGACTCTACGGCACAGGTTCACCTTCGGACCATGGCGGTCAACCTGCTCACGCAGAACAACCAAGTCTTGGGCGCCTCGGCTTTCCACATTCGGACGGGAGAGTTCTATTTTTTTCGCTCCGCAGCGGTGATCCTGGCCACCGGAGACACGAACCGGCTCTCACGCAACACCTCGGGTTTGCCGTTCGATAGCTGGCATTGTCCTTACAACACGGGCGACGCTCAGGCGATGGCGGCGCGCCGCGGAGCCCTTATGGCCAACATGGAGTTTACTGAAAACACGATCACGCCGAAGGGGATCTCCTCGCAGGGAACCAATTCGCTCACGGGCCTGGGAGCCCATTTCATCAACGCAAAAGGCGAGCGCTTCATGTTAAAGTACGACCCGGCAGGCGAGCGGGCAAGACGGGATATCCTCACCAGCGCCATCATCTCCGAGACGCTGGCGGGAAACGCCCCGGTTTATTGTGATTGCCGCCATCTCCCCGGCGATATCTTGACGCGATTGGAGGAGACCCTCGGAGTGGATCGCCCTTCCTTGCCGCGCTGGTTCAAGGAAAAGGGCATCGATCTCAAGAAGGAGCCGTTCGAAGTTACGGTCTCGGAGTTTTCCTCGCGTCGCGGCGGCGTTTATTTCCGCGGCAGCGGCATCCTGATCGATCAAAAAACCGGAACCAACATCACGGGTCTTTTCGCCGCGGGCGACTGCTGCACCGTCAGCGGCGGCATTTCGGGAGCGGCAGTCATGGGCTACGAAGCCGGAAAGGAAGCGGCGAAATTCAGCCGGCGAAACGGAGCCGGGCGGAGAATGCAAGATCAAGAGCTGGAGGCTGAGCAAGAGCGGCTTTTTTCCGCCTTAGGCGCATCCGGCAAGCTTTCACCCGGAGAGTACGAAGAAAAAATTCGCCAGGTCGTGACCGATTACATCGGCTATCGAAGGACCGAGGAGAAGCTCCGCTCGGCGGTCGAGCGGCTGCGGAATTTGGCCGCCGAAGAGGGCATTCTCCGCGCTCGGGACGGCCACGAGCTCATGCGCGCGCACGAGGCGCGGAATATTCGCGAAGTCGCGGAGATGGTGGCGACGGCCGCCCTGGAACGGCGTGAGAGCCGAGGAAGCTACTCCCATTACCGCGCGGATTTTCCCAACCGGGACGACGCCAACTGGCGCAAGATGATCGTGCTGAAAAAAGGCGAGTCGGGCTACGAGGTGGGTTACCGGCCGACCGGCGTTGAGAATCCGCCGGAGGAAAAACACCATGCCGATATTGATCAATGAAGACCTCTGCGTGAAAGGCTGTACGCTTTGCGATCAGTTCTGCCCGGGCGACATCATCTATCGTCTGGATCTCCAAAAGGTTCCGGAGATAAGATACGAAGAGGAGTGCTGGTATTGCGGCAGCTGCGAAGAGTATTGTCCGACCGACGCCGTGAAGATCGTTTTTCCTCGGGAAATGCTTCATTCCAAAACCCAAGCGGAGAGCTTATTCGGCAAGGCCGAAAACGACGCGCAGAACAAACTTGAGGCGCCGCCGAAGCCCTGAGTGGAACCGGGAAAGGACCCGTGGCCCCAAAACTTACTCCGATCCGCGATTGGAGAGGAACCTTAAAACCATGAGAGAGTCTCTACTCAAGATCACCCAGCCTGAGGCTGAAGCGATTCTAAAGCGCAGCGGTCTCGCCATACTTCCGATGGGGAGCGTGGAGCAACATGGCCCCCACCTTCCCTGCGGCACCGATTATCTTGCTTCGCTGGTGATCGGCCAGCAAGTCGCTGATAAGGTCGACGCCCTCCTGGTCCCGTTCTGTCCCATCGGCGTAACCCCTTTCCATATGTCCTTTGCCGGCACTTTGACGTTACAGCCGCAAACTTTCATCGCCGTGGTCGAAGATATCTGCGCCAGTCTGGCGCAGCATGGTGCCAAGCGGGTGGTTTTTCTCAACTGGCACGAGGGGAATACCTCGTCGATGAATCTCGCCGGCGTATCGGTGCAGCAGCGCTACGGACTGCGCGTGATCGTGGTGCAGGCGTGCTACATCGCTTTTGAGCTTTTCGGCAAAGAGTGCGGCCTCACCCATGGTGGGGAGCTCGAGGTTTTACCGGTTCTCGCGTATGATCCTTCTCTGGTTCACCTGGAGCGGGCCACCAACCCCTCGTCGCCCGAGCATGCGCGAAAGATCGATGGTCTCAGGCGTGGCCGAGCGGGGTATCCCTTTTTAAGAGACATTAGAGAAATCGCCCCGACCGGCTGGTATGGGGAACCGCGAAAGGCGACCCCGGAACGGGCCAAGGAATTTCTCGAAGGTGTCGCGAACGCTGCCGCAGAATACATTGAAAAAACATTCAAGGAGTTAAAATAATATGGCCAAGGATCCGGTGAGAGTAGCTGCCGTCGGTCTGGGACGGTGGGCGAAGGTTCTTGCCGATGCAATCAAACGAAGCGATCGGCTGCGTATTGTCAACTGCTTCAGCCGCTCGGAAAAGAGCCGCGAAGCATTTGCGCAGCAATACGGCTGCGGAACGGCCAAGAGTTACGAAGAACTGCTTGACGACGCTGAGGTCGAGGGGCTCATTATCACCACGCCCAACGACGCCCATGCCGAGCCGATTATCAAAGCGGCCGAGAAGAGAAAAGACGTGTATGTGGACAAGCCGATTGCCCATCGGTTGGCGGACGCCGTCGTCATCGACCGCGCCTGCCGCGAGGCAGGCATAATCTTATCGGTGGGCCACAGCGCGCGCCGGCTAAAAGGGAACCGGAAGATCAAAGAGATCATGAACCAGGGCACCTTGGGAAAGTTAGTCATGGCCGAGTGTAATTTCTCCAATGACCGGAGTCTCGAGCTCACGCCGGACAAATGGCGCTGGTATAGAGAAAAAAGCCCCGGTGGTCCGCTCATCCAGCTCGCCGTGCACCATACCGATACATTGAATTATCTGTTTGGTCCGGCCAAGACCGCCACCTGCATGGCCAAAAGACTCTACACTCCCGCCGAGATCGAAGATGTGACCATGACGATTCTTGAGATGGAAAGCGGGCAGCTCTGCTACGTTGGCTCAAATTGGGCTTCACAGGGAACCTTCTTCACGTACGTATATGGAATGGATGCCAATCTCTACTTCACGGTGGATTTTAATTTCTGGAGCAGCTCCGATGTGGTCGACCGGCACAGCCAGCTGGAAATTCAACGTCGTGGCTCCTCGGAGCACAAGCCCATTTCTCTGGAAAACGGGGACATGTTTCGCGAGCAGCTGGAAGAATTCGGAGATTGCATCCGTAGCCGAAGACAACCTGAAGTCGGCGGCCCGGAGGCGATCGCTGCTCTCGCCGTGATCGATGCGGCGCTGCGCTCCGCCGAAAGCGGCCACACAGTGGCGATCAACGAAGTAATGGAGGGCTAGTGGCGATCCGCAAAATTAACCGAAGTGAGGTTGCGCCTAAAAGGCTGCCAAGTCGCTTTTTCCGCGAGCTGGTCTCGCACAAAGTCCTAAAGTCGAAGGGTATAGCGCTCCGCTTCGTGGAACTGTTGCCGCTTCGAGAAGCGGGACCTCGCCATCCTCATAGCCACCGAGGCATGGAAGAGGTCATCTTCGTGCAACAGGGCACGGGAAAGGCATGGGTCAACGGAGAGGTTGAAAAAATCGTGACGGGTGACACAATTCTCATTCCTGCCGGCATTCGCCATATGATGATCAATACCGGTCGGAAACCCATGATCTTAATCTGCGCATTCTCCGCCGCCGATCCGGAAAACCGGTATAAAGAGCACCCTGAAATCAGCTATTCGAGATAGTTCTTGGAGAGTTCAATGGCTAAGATAGGTTTTGTCGGTCTGGGCGTCATGGGAAGCCGCATGGCAAAACGGCTGCTTGACGCCGGACATGACGTAACTGGCTACAACCGCACTAAATCGAAAGCGCAGTGGCTGTTGGATGCGGGAATGAAGTGGGGGAACACGCCGCGCGCCGCCGCTGGAGCGAGCGACGTGGTTTTCTCTATGGTCACCAACACCGAAGCGCTGCGCGCCGTCACGGAAGGCGCGGACGGAATCCTAGCTGGACTTTCTAACGGCAAAATCTACGTTGA
>Ga0153915_10001461_pt1 | contig 21659 bp, 32 predicted proteins | sample Opewatmetagenome_2_FD_107003 | JGI IMG/M metagenome (GOLD analysis project Ga0153915, IMG submission 107003) | Freshwater wetland microbial communities from Ohio, USA - Open water 3 Core 3 Depth 3 metaG | ecosystem: Environmental > Aquatic > Freshwater > Wetlands | place: USA: Ohio, Lake Erie...
ATGCCGTCTAATGTCTGCCGCTTCGGGGGGGCGAGATGTGGCCCCCTTTGCAGCCAACATGATCATTTTGCAATTGGTTTTTCAAATCGTCAGCTTTTTGGTATTATCACGCCGCCCGTGACAGCTATATTATATGGGTAAGGAGGCGCAACTAATGTCTGGCATGGTAAAAAAAACAATCGAGTTAAATCAGGATTTTATCGACATGGCAAGATTAATCTTTCAGGTTAAAACAGAAAAAGAGGCTGTAAATAAAGCCCTGGAGATGGCTGTAATCGACAATAATATAATTGAGACGCATAAGCAGATAGGAGGCAAAGGGGATATTCTGGATGAGGTTTTTAAATGAAGGTCATGTTTGACACTAACGTGTATATCTCCTTCATCCGGAACAATGTTCATGAAGATGTGCTTCAGCAACGCGGAACCATAAAATATATCTCCGCAATTGTACTCATGGAGCTTTGGGCAGGGGCTAGAACCAGAAAGGCCGAACGGCTCCTTGCCCAATTACAAAGACCATATATGGATGCCGGTCGAATCGTAACATTACAGGCTGATCACTACATTAAAATCGGAAATATCTATTCTGCTCTTCCCACGGAATATATGGAATTGCGCAAAAAGGCGGATTTTATAAATGATGTTCAGATTGCCATGACCGCTCTATCGATAGGCGCAACTCTTTATACGGAAAACGTAACACATTTTGCTATTATCAAATCAAGGCTAAACCAACTCAAAGTCAGTTATCTAACCCCATCAAGCTAATCCCTTTCTTCTTCCTTCCCCTCAAGTCGGTATCTTAAAGATCGAAGACTTATTCCTAAAAGCTCTGCTGCCCTCTGTTTTGAACCATTACTCATAGTCATTGCCGCTTGGATATATTCCTTCTCTATCTTTTGCATAACCTTATCAAGCTCTATTCCTTCCTGTGTCAGATCCGTATGGCGTCTCTCTCCATTAAACTTATAACTGTCTTTCTGAAAATGGGAAAGGGTGAGGCTTTCCGGCAATACTATATTGGACGTCTCTAACGTTACACTCCTCTCTATTATATTTTCCAGCTCTCTTACATTCCCCGGGAATGAATACTGGGTCAGGATATCCATCGCGTATGCTGAAATTTTTTTCACATCCTTGTTGAATTCACGAGAATATTTTTCAAGAAAATACTGGCCTAAAAGTGGAAGATCTCCTTCTCTTTCTCTGAGTGGCGGCATGGATATCTTTATTACATTAATCCGGAAATAAAGATCTTCCCTGAATCTTTTTTCCATGACCTCTCTTTCAAGGTCTTTGTTTGTAGCGGAGATAAACCTCACATCTACCTTCTTTTCTTCAGTTCCCCCAACAGAGGTAAATGTTCGCTCCTGTATTACCCTTAAAAGCTTTACCTGTATCGCCGGTGTAAGATCGCCTACTTCATCTAAAAAAACAGTCCCCCCCTCAGCTGCCTGAAAAAGCCCTTCCTTATCCGCCACAGCACCTGTAAAAGCCCCTTTTTTATAACCAAAAAGTTCGCTCTCAATAAGGCTTTCAGGGATGCCGGCACAATTAATCACCATAAAAGGCCTTCCCTTCCGCTGACTCTGTCTATGTATGGCTTTTGCTACAAGCTCTTTGCCTGTGCCGCTCTCTCCTGAAATAAGTATATTGCTCTTTGTATTGGAGACACGATCAATAAGATCATAGACCTTTTTCATCTGGGGGCTTTCACCGATCAGGTGGTCAAAATGACAATCATATGCTCCCTTGTCCTTTTCCCTCTTTACGGTCGGAATCTTTCTTGATTTCAGGGCATCCTTGATTATATTCTTGAACTCCTTTACCTTAAAAGGCTTGGGGATATAATCATAGGCCCCTTCTCTCATGGCCTCCACCGCAGTATCCGCTGTTGCGAATGCGGATATCATCACAACCACAGTCTCCTGATTAGCTTGTTTTGCCTTTTTCAGGACACCTATCCCATTAATATCCTTCATCCTTATATCAGTTATAACAAGATCAAAAGGATTGCTGTCAAGAATTTCACATCCCCTTTCACCGCTTTCTGCAAGGGAGACCTGATATCCTTCCTTCGTGAGCAATATCTCAAGAAATTCCCTCATGCTCCTGTCGTCATCAACAACCAATATTCTCTGATTCTCTGGACCAGACAATTTGTCCCCCTACTATGGTAAGCAGATTTCTTCCCTTAAGCTTTTTCCCGATAAATGGACTATTTTTGCTTCTGGACATGATATCTTCTTCCTTAAAGACATACTCGCATTCAGGATCAACAACTGCCAGATCCGCGATAGAGTCTTCCTGAAGAATACCGCAACTTATCCCCAGGATTGAGGCTGGTGAATATGTCAATTTCTTTATAGCTGCCTGCAGAGTCAAAACACCTTCTCTTACAAGAGCCAATGTCAATGGCAGGGCCGTCTCAAGCCCGATAATACCAAAGGCGGCCTTGTCAAATTCAACATTCTTCTCAAGCCGGTTATGAGGGGCATGATCTGTAGCGATTACATCAATGACATCATCGGCAAGCCCCATCTTAATGGCCAAGACATCTTCGGGCGATCTCAAAGGAGGGTTTATCTTGGCATTAGTATTATACCCAAGGACCTCAGTATGATCCAGGCTGAAGTAATGAGGAGCAGTTTCTGCTGTAACTGGAAGGCCATCTTCTTTGGCCCGCCTTATAGCTTTTACTGAACCTACAGTGCTGACATGGGCGATATGCACAGGACAGCCGGTTAGCCTAGCAAGGGAAATCTCCCTTGTAACCATGATCTCTTCACTAGCAGATGGAATTCCCTTCAGTCCGATCCTTGTAGAAATTACTCCTTCATGCATTACCCCTCCGAGTGATAGATACATGTCCTCGCAATGGGAAATTACAGCCAGATTATGATACTTGGCATATTCCAATGCCCTTCGCATGATCTCACTATTAACCACTGGAGAACCATCATCGGTTACACCCACTGCACCGGCCTTTTTAAGATCACCGAACTCAGTAAGAGTTTCACCTTTTCTCCCTTTGGTGATTGCGGCCAATGGATAAACCCTCAATTTGCCGGCCTTATTTGCCTGTTTTAATATAAACTCTGTTATTGAAACATTATCGTTAACAGGATCAGTGTTTGGCATACATGCGAGACCAGTAAAGCCCCCTACTACACCTGCCAAAGATCCTGTTGCTATTGTCTCCTTATACTCATGACCTGGCTCCCTGAGATGCACATGCATATCAATCATACCGGGCATAATTAACTTGCCTGAAACATCTATTATTGATATCTCAGGACCTACTTCTTTAAATATCCCTGATGGCAAAATTCTTGATATACGTCCACCTTCTAAAATTATATCCTGTTTCTTTGTAAAACCTTTTAAAGGGTCAACAAGATCTCCGCCTTTAATCAATATCGTCACTTCGTCCCCCGATTAATAGATATAACAATGCCATACGCACTGCTACCCCATTGGTCACTTGATCAAGAATTACTGAAAAAGGGCTATCCGCAACATCCGATGCAAGTTCCACACCCCTGTTTATTGGTCCAGGATGCATAATAATAGCATCCGCCTTTGCCTTTTTTAAACTCTCCTTGTTGATGCCAAAATAAGTTGAATATTCTCTAATGGTTGGAAATAATATTTTACTCTGTCTCTCCAGTTGGATCCTCAGGATCATGATGATATCTTTGTCCTTAATTGCCTCCGTTGGGTTATTTATTACAATAACACCAAGTGATTCAGCCTCAACAGGAATCATCGTGGGCGGCCCTGAAACGGTCACTTCCGCTCCCATCTTTCTAAGCCCTATTATATTGGATCTAGCAACCCTGCTATGTTCAATATCTCCAATAATCGCAACCTTAAGACCTTTTATTTTTCCTTTCTTCTCTCTTATAGTGAAAAGATCAAGAAGGGCTTGGGTTGGATGTTCATTAGTGCCATCTCCAGCATTAATTATCCCTGCACTTATTTCCGTGGCAATAAGATGAGGCGCTCCACTCGAAGAATGCCTCAAAACAATTAGATCAGGATTCATAGCCTCTAGATTTCTAGCCGTATCGATAAGTGTTTCCCCTTTTGCCATACTACTTCCGCTCGATGAAATACTTACTGTATCTGCACTAAGTCTTTTTGCAGCCAATTCAAAAGAAGTGCGTGTCCTTGTGCTTGGCTCATGAAAAAAATTAATAATGCTCTTGCCGCGTAACGTTGGCACCTTCTTAATGTCTCGCTGTGAGACTTCTTTCATAGATTCCGCAGTATCAAGGATTAATTGAATATCCTTAACTGATAATTGCTCCATTCCTAAAAGGTCTTTATGATGGAAATTCTTCACAAATGCCTCCTATTAAAAAAAACCCCCTTGCCGGAAACCGACAAGGAGGTCATTTTGTTATTGGACATATATTTTTTCCATATCTTAATGGTTTTTATAGTTATATATCCAGACCATATTCTCTAATTGAATTCTTAATGGTTAAGTATATAATTTTTTAATCATCCCGATGGGAGTATAAGCTCATTATGGCAATGGACCGGCTAAAAATGTTTGTTAAGAGAGGTAATTTCAAAACTCAAAAAAGCATCAATTGTCATTTCGACCAAAGGGAGAAATCTTTTAATATCAATGCTTTTTAGATTCCTCACTTCGTTCGGAATGACAAACGGAGGACTTTTGAAATTACCTAAAGAGTTTTTAATAATTAATAAATTTATCCCTCAGACTTCACATCTTTTGAAGGTTGATTTTCTGATTTATCTTTGCTCTTCCCTTTTTTAATTTCTTTATCACTATGTATTAGTTGAATAATTGAAGTAGGAGCACCATCTCCTTTGCGATTTCCTTTTTTAATAACCCTAAGATATCCACCCTGCCGGTCATGGTATTTATCCTGTAATTCATCAAATAATCGATGTGTTACTTTGTTATCCATCATAAAAGCAAGTGCTTGACGTCTGGCATGGAGATCTCCCCTTTTTGCCAAGGTTATCATTTTTTCAGCTAATCCTCTAATCTCTTTTGCCTTAGCATCGGTTGTTTCCAATTGCTGATATTTGAAAAGCGATGTTACCATATTCCTAAACATTGCATTTCGATGGCTTGAGTTTCGTCCTAGCTTTCTTCCTGTCTTTTGATGCCTCATTTATCTGAATCCTCTTCTTCTTTTTCTTCATCAATATTTTCGGTTGGTTTTAAAGGAGGAAAATTTTCCAGTTTCATCCCGAGGAAAAGCCCCATTTCGTTAAGGATTGTCTTTATTTCATTAAGAGATTTCCTGCCGAAATTTTTTGTCTTTAACATCTCAGATTCAGTCTTTTGTACCAACTCACCGATTAGTGTAATTTCTGCATTTTTCAGACAATTAGCGGAACGCACAGATAATTCGAGTTCTGACACCGGCCTGAAAAGATTTTCATTAAATTTTATTGCCTCTTCTTCTTCTTCGATTTCGATAGGTTCTGGTTCTTCGTCAAAATTAATAAAAGGAGTCATTTGTTCTTTTAAAATTTTTGCGGAATAAGCAATTGCATCCTCAGGAAGAACGCTACCATTTGTCCATATTTCCATAGTCAATTTATCATAATCGGTAATCTGACCAACCCTGGCATTTGTGACGAGATAATTCACCTTTTTCAAAGGTGAAAAGCTGGCGTCTATAAAAATAACTCCAATAGTCTGATTGCCTTTTGAGTCTTTCTCAGCAGGGACATATCCCTTTCCCATCCTGACAACCATTTCCATGTTTAATTTACCTTTTTTACTTAAGGTAGCAATTGTTTGCTCAGGATTCAGAATTTCAACCTGCTCGTTCGTCTCTATATCACCTGCAGTTATAACTCCTTCCTCTTGTCTTGAAAGTCGTATAACTGCTTGTTCACTATCTATCAGTTTAAGATTTACCTCTTTAAGATTTAGAATAATCTCAGTTACATCTTCCATAACTCCTGGGATAGTTGAAAATTCATGAACAACATCATCAAATTTTACAGATACAATAGCTGCGCCCTGTAAAGAAGAAAGGAGTATACGTCTTAATGCATTTCCGATAGTTATTCCGAATCCTCTCTCAAGAGGCTCACATATAAATTTTCCATAAAAATTAGTATGGCTTTCTTCATCAATAACGATACTTTTCGGTCTAATTAATTCCCGCCAATTCTTTGTTTTAAGATCTCCCAAAAAAAGTACCTCCACTATGGTCTATATTGTTGTAGATAACAGTTCTAACACATTATTTAGAATACAACTCAACAATAAGCTGTTCCTGTATAGGCATAGTCAGGTCTTCCCTGTTGGGAATAGCAGTCAAGGTCCCTTTGAATTTATCTTTTTCCAGACTAATCCATTTTGGAACACCTCTTCTTACTACTGTCTCCATAGCATCTAAAATGACTTTCACTTTTTGACTATCTTTTCTAATCTCTACAACATCCCCTGTCTTTACCTGACAAGAAGGAATATTTACCTTTTTGCCGCTAATTAAAAAATGGTTTTGCCTGACTAATTGTCTCGCCTGTTTTCTGGAAGATGCAAATCCCATTCTATAGATTATATTATCAAGCCTACACTCCAGTAGAATCAATAGATTGGTCCCTGTAATTCCTTTTTGTTTTTCAGCCTGATAATAATAAAGTCTGAATTGTCCTTCCAATGCGCCATAGATTCTTTTGACTTTTTGCTTCTCTCTTAATTGCAGTAAATAGTCAGTAACTTTTCCACTGCGCTTTTGTCCATGTTGTCCCGGCGCATAAGGTCTTCTTTCGAAAGAGCATTTATCGCCGTAGCAACGATCCCCTTTTAAAAAGAGTTTTAAATTCTCCCGGCGGCATAGTCTACATGATGAACCGGTATATCTGGCCAAATTGAGCCTCCTTAATATTTGAATATTGAATTATTGATAATACGTTTATTAAACTCTCCGCCTTTTTGGAGGACGGCAGCCATTGTGAGGAATAGGAGTAATGTCTCTAATCATAGTTACAGTTAGCCCGTCAACTTGTAGAGCCCTGATTGCTGATTCTCTTCCCACTCCAGGACCTTTAACTCTGATTTCCGCTGTTCTTAATCCATTTTCCATAGCTTGTTTAAGAGCTTCCTGAGCGGACAATTGAGCCGCAAAGGGGGTACTTTTTCTTGATCCCTTGAATCCATGCCTGCCGGCACTTGATGATGCAATTACATTTCCATCATTATCTGTGATGGTTACAACAGTATTATTAAATGTTGAATGTATATAAATAATACCTGTAGGAACGTTTTTCTTTTCTTTCTTGGCTTTCTGTCCCTTTCTTACTCGTTTTGCCATTATCTTTCCTCAGATTCCTATTTTTTACGTTTTCCCATGACAGACCTGCGAGGCCCTTTTCTCGTCCTCGCGTTAGTGCTTGTCCTTTGACCTCTAACAGGCAAGCCTCGTCTGTGCCTCAAACCGCGATACACGCCGAGATCCATTAATCTCTTGATACTCATCGAAATTTCACGTCTTAGATCACCTTCTACCTGATATTTTTCATCAATAATATTTCTTATACTGGTAATTTGGCCTTCAGTGAGTTGATCTGATTTCGTATCCCAATCCACTCCGGCATCATTTAATATCTTCTGAGAGCTCCTTCTTCCGATGCCATAAATATAGGTCAAAGCGATCTCAATCCTTTTATTTTTTGGTAAATCAACACCCGCGATCCTGGCCAATATCTTACTCCCTTTCTACAATCTTAATTAAAAAACTTAATAAAGAAAAATTAATAAAGAAAAATATCATCCTTGTCTTTGTTTATGCCTGGTATTTTCACAAATTACGCGAACTATTCCCTTACGTTTGATAATCTTACATTTGTTGCACATTTTTTTTACAGAAGCTCTGACTTTCATTATTTAAACATTCTCCGTTTTCCTGTGAATTTTATTAATTATTTTCTCAGATTATAGAATTAGGGACTTCATTCATAGCAGCTAGTTATATTAATAAAATAGATTAATAATGAATTATTTATTTTTCCCCAGTCCCTTTTTCATGAATCCTTCATAATGTCTTATCAGCATGTGTGATTCAATTTGGCTGGCCGTATCCATGGCAACACCCACTACAATCAATAGACCTGTCCCACCAAAATAAAAAGGTACACCTAATTTATAATACAATACACTAGGCAATACGCAGATAAAGGACACATAAATTGCTCCGCTAAAAGTTATTCTTGTTAATATACGATCAATAAATTCAGCAGTATTTTTACCTGGTCTTATACCTGGGATAAAACCTCCATATTTTTTCATATTATCAGCAACATCTATTGGATTAAAATGAACGGCCGTATAAAAAAAACAGAAAAAAATGATAAATATAACATACAATACATTATACAATACACCACCACCATTTAAGCTCATTATTAGAGAATTTAACCAAGGAAATTTATCAACATTCATGAAGTTTGCAATAGTTATTGGAAACATGAGAATAGAAGATGCAAAAATTGGTGGAATAACTCCGGCAGTATTTATTTTTAATGGTAAATGTGTGCTTTGTCCGCCATACATTTTTCTGCCAACTACCCTCTTTGCGTATTGGACAGGGATTCTTCTCTGCCCCCTTTCAACAAAAACAATTGCCCCTACAATACAAATCATCAAGGCAACAACTATAATCATGGTGAATATGCTTAATTGATCTAACCTGATATACTCAAGTGTCTTAGCTACATCAGGAAAAAATTGAGCAACAATTCCCGCAAAAATAATAAGTGAAATCCCATTCCCTATACCTCTCTCAGTTATTTGCTCACCCAACCACATTAAAAAAGAGGTACCGGCTGTGAATGTAATTACCGCAAGGAACCTAAATCCCCATCCTGTTGATGTAACTATTGGAGCGGAACTCAATGTCAAATTTTCTAGCCATATTGCAATGCCAAATCCCTGAATAGCGCTTAAAATGACAGTACCATAACGAGTGTACTGAATGATTTTTTTCCTTCCTTGTTCACCTTCTTTCTTAAGTTTTTCAAGGTATGGGACAACAACCGAGAGTAATTCCAAAATGATAGAGGCACTGATGTAAGGCATAATTCCTAGTGCCATAACAGACATTCTTTTTAACGCTCCCCCTGAAAATGTATTGAAAAGACCGAGAAGGTTTCCTTGTTGTGAATTAAAAAAAGAAGCAAGTGCTGAACCGTTTATGCCTGGTGTAGGTATATGACATCCAAGTCGATAAACCAAGAGCATGCAAAAGGTAAAAAAGATCCTTTTCTTTAATTCAGGAATCTTGGGAATGTTTTGAAATCCACCGATCAATTGTTGTTATCTCCATTCTTGTAGAAGTAAAATACTTTCTTAAATTAATTCAACTTTTCCACCAACTGCTTCAATCTTATCTATCGCTGATTTAGTTGCGTTGTGTATCCTAATTTGTATTGGAAAAGAAATCTCACCATCTCCAAGAAGCTTTACTATATTTTTTTCAGATTTAATTAAACCAGAGTTTTTTAATATATCGATATCGACTGAGGATATATTCCCCAATCTTTCAAGGTCTCTAATATTGATAATTTCATAATATTTTTTAAATATATTGTTAAAACCACGTTTGGGCATTCTCCTGTGAAGAGGCATTTGTCCACCTTCAAATCCCGGGCGAATGCTTGCACCTGAACGGGCTTTTTGTCCCTTACTGCCTTTACAGGACGTCTCGCCATGTCCAGAACCAGGCCCTCTGCCTATTCTCTTTTTCTTTTTTTTGGAATCTTTTATTGGCGAAAGATCATTCAATCTCATTTTTGTCTCCAAGTGAATTATATTTGAATACTTAACATAAAGGAGACCTTATTGATCATCCCTCTTATAGCAGGCGTATTATCGAGATTTACTGTTTTATTAAGTTTAGTCAATCCCAAACCTTTAATGGTCTGACGAACTTTTTTATTCTTTCCTATAACGCTTCTCACAAGTGTTACTTTTATTGTATCTGTCATAGTAATTAATCTCATGTGATAAAAAATAAATATATACTATAGAATTTTATAAAGAGACTTAAATAAAAATTATAATTAACTATTAATTTTTATTACCTTATTAAATATAATCTAAAAAAAATATTTAATAAATTTTCATTAATTTTAAATTTAATTAAGAATTTCTTTTAACGTCTTTCCCCTTCGTTTTGCAATTTCATCAGGGGATTTTACTGAGCATAAACCCCTTAGTGTAGCTTTGACAAGGTTATGCGGATTATGTGATCCAAGACATTTTGTAAGAATATTCTGAACACCTGCTGCTTCTAAAACAGCCCTAACTGCTCCACCAGCAATTACACCGGTTCCTGGTCTGGCAGGTTTAATCAAGACACGGCCAGCACCCCATTTACCAATAACTTCATATGGTATTGTACCGTCAATGATATTTACAGGCTTCATATTCTTTCTAGCTTTCTCAACACCTTTCCTGATAGCCTCAGGGACTTCATTTGCTTTGCCCAGGCCGCCTCCAACCATGCCTTTTCCGTCGCCAACAATTACTATAGCACTAAAGCTAAATCTCCTGCCACCTTTTACGACTTTTGCAACACGGTTGATATGAACCACTTTTTCTATTAATTCGCTTTCACCGTCTTCCTTAAACAATGGGCATCTCCTTAATAAATTCTACATAACATTAAATATCATTATATTCGATGAAGTTAAAATTCCAATCCGCCTTCGCGTGCTGCTTCGGCAAGGGCTTTTATTCTTCCATGATATAAAAATCCATTTCTATCAAATACTACCTTTCTTATACCTTGTTTTACTGCCCTTTCAGCAATTAATTTCCCGATTAAAACAGCACCCTCTTTGTTGCCTCCTTTTCTTTTGATCTCATCTACAAGACCTTTAGACAATGAAGAGGCATCTACAAGAGTTTTAGAAACAGTGTCGTCAATGATTTGAGCATATATGTTCTTTGAGCTCCTGAATATATTTAATCTTGGACTTTCTGAAGTCCCTCTGACTTTTTTTCTTACTCTTTTCTTTCTTTTCATCCTTGAATCAGCTCTGCTCATTGCTCCCATAAAAATATCCTTAATCCATTCTTTGATAAATATTTGAAATTATTTTGTACCGGTCTTACCTGCTTTAAGCTTAACTTTTTCACCGGCGTTCCGGATGCCTTTTCCTTTATATGGTTCTGGTTTTCTAAAACTTCTTATTTTGGCTACTGTTTGCCCAAGTAATTCTCTGTCAATACCCTTCAAAATTATTTTAGTTTTATCAACATTTGCATCTATACCATTAGGCAATTCGTATATTACAGGATGAGAGTATCCTAGATGAAATGTAGCTGTTCTTCCTGATAATTCTGCTCTATATCCAACACCAACTATTTCAAGAACCCTTTCAAAGCCTTTGCTTACTCCTGTTACCATATTGAAAATTAAAGCCCTAAATAGCCCATGAAGAGAATTTAATTCCTTTGTTGAATTATTAACCGAAAGTATTATTTGGTCATTTTCAGTTCGAATATTAACTCCAAGACTAATATTACGACTAAGTGTGCCTTTTGGACCTTTAATCGTTATAACCTTGTCCAAAATATCAATCTTCACATCTTTCGGAATAGATATAGGCTTTTTGCCTATGCGTGACATTGAAAACCTCCCTTGAATACTTGCTTTATAATAAAAATTAAAGAACTCCCCCGCCGCAGAGCAGCGGGGTATCAAAACCAATTTTTAAGTTTAACGCCGAAAGCAGCGGGGAATTAAACCCATAGAGATTAAAAAATTGATTCATTTAAAATCTGTTTATATTTACCATATTGAGCAAATGACTTCCCCACCTACTCCAGTTTTTCTTGCCTGTTTGTCTGTCATAATGCCTTCTGAAGTAGAGAGGACACTAATACCGTATCCATTTAAAACTTGAGGAACCTTATCGCTTTTTGTATACATTCGGCATCCTGGCGTACTCATCCTTTTAAGACCGTTTAAAATAGATCCACCATTCTCATCATATTTAAAAAATATCCTAATTATCCCTTGTTTTTGATCATCGATAATTTTGAAGTTTTTAATGAACCCTTCATTTTTTAATACTTTTGCAATATCAACTTTCAATCTTGAATTTGGGATATCCACTGTATTATAAGATGCAATTAATGCGTTTCTTATTCTGGTTAGCATATCCGCTATCGGATCCGTCATGCTCATCTAGCTTACTCCTTAACAACTATAATTGTCTTAATTAATTAACATTAATGTTTTTGAGGCATTTTAAATTATTAAATATTTTCATATGTTATATATTAAGTGTTCATAAAAAATAACAAAAATATTATTTAATAAATATTTTATTTGTTACCAACTTGATTTGATTACTCCAGGGATATCTCCATTAAGAGCCATCTTACGAAAGCATATACGGCAAAGGCCAAATTTTCGTAAAAATGCCCTAGGTCTACCACAAATTGGACACCTATTATAAGCGCGCGTGACAAATTTCTGTTTCCTTTTAGCTTTAGCGATTAAAGACTTTTTTGCCAAGTCTACCTCCCTCTTAATTTTTGAAGGGCATTCCGAGGAGTTTTAACAGGAAATGACCTTCCGCATCCGTTTTGGCGGTTGTAACAATACTTATGTTTAATCCTTTTATTTTATCGATTTTATCATATTCTATCTCAGGAAATATGATCTGTTCTTTTATTCCTATCGAACAATTTCCTCTTCCATCGAATATTTTGTCAGGTAATCCTCTAAAATCACGTACCCTTGGAAAAGCAACATTGAACAACTTATCCAAAAAGTCATACATCTTTTCACGTCTTAATGTAACTCTACAGCCAATGGGCATCCCTTCACGAAGCTTAAACCCAGCGATAGATTTCTTTGCCTTTGTAATAACAGGTTTTTGGCCTGCTATCAGTTTAAGTTCCTCAACACCGCTATCTATAACTTTAATGTTATATATTGCCTCTCCAAGGCCCATATTTAAAATCACTTTTTCGAGACGTGGCACGGCCATTATACTTTTGTATGTAAATTCCTTTATCAGAACTGGCACTATTTCATTCTCATATTTTTCTTTCAGTCGAGACAAATGTACCTCCAAAATAAACTTATAATCACTAACTATTTAAAATTAAAAATTTGTGATTAATATATGTTTCCAATATTATTCACTTAAAAGCTCACCGCATTTCTTACAAATTCTTACATTTGAGTTATCTTCCAAAATACGTTTACCTACCCTTGTAGGTTCAGCACATTTATTACAAATAAGCATGAGATTAGATATATGAATTGGAGACTCTTTTTCTATAATTCCTCCCTTGGCACCCTTTGATCCTGTTTTTGTATGTTTTTTTACAATATTTATTTTTTCAACGATTGCACGCATCTTCTCAGAATCAACTTTAAGCACAGCACCTATTTTCCCCTGTTCTTTTCCAGAAAGAACTATAACTTTATCATTCTTTTTTAGAATAGGATGTTTTTTTAACACTGATTTTACTCCAATACCTTTTAAAATTACTAATAAAATAATCTAATAAAAAATATAAAAAGTTCTATATTTTACAAAACTTCAGGAGCTAATGATATAATTTTCATAAACTTTTTTGCCCTTAATTCTCTGGCCACAGGCCCAAATATTCTTGTCCCCATAGGTTCATTTTGTTGATTGATAAGTACAGCGGAGTTATCATCAAACTTAATGAATGACCCATCGGATCTTCGTAATTCCTTAGCAGTTCTTACGATGACAGCCCTCATTACACTGCCCTTTGCGACTTTCGAATTCGGTATTGCCTCTTTTACAGAAACAATAATAATATCTCCAACACTTGCATATCGTCTTTTTGATCCGCCTAGAACCTTAATGCATAAGAGTAATTTAGCACCGGAGTTGTCTGCGACTTTTAATGTTGTTTCCGTTTGTATCATATCTATTGCTCCAATGGCTGCCCAATATTAGCATCTAGTTTTTCAAATTCATTTTTAATTATAATTTCAAGAACTTGCCATCTTTTATTTTTGCTGATAGGCCTACATTCGACTATACGTACTTTATCACCTATTTGACATTTATTCATTGGGTCATGGACCAAATATTTGGAGTATCTTCTTATATATTTTGCATAAGAACGATGTTTTTTTAATCTATCTACAATAACTACAGCCGTTTTATCCATGCTGTTCCCAACAACGACCCCACTCATCTTTTTTCGCACTCCACGTTCTTTCATCCTAACCTCTTTCAATCTTATCAGATAGTTCCATCTCTTTTAATATTGTCTTTACTCGAGCCAAATCTTTCTTAGTTTTGGCTATCATAGATGTATTTCCAAGTTGACCTGTGGACTTTTGAAACTTAAGAGTAAAAATCTCTTGATTAAGAGCAATTTCTTTCTGTTTCAACTCCGAGTTACTTAAATTTTTAATTTCATTTGTTTTCACAATTATGATCTCCGGATTATAAATCTTGTAGAAAATGGAAGTTTATAACTTGCTAATCTAAAGGCTTCCTGAGCTATACTCTCACCTACACCTTCCATTTCATATAATATTCTTCCAGGTTTCACTACCGCAGTCCATCCCTCTGTATTTCCTTTGCCTTTTCCCATACGGGTTTCAAGCGGTTTTTTAGTAATTGGCTTATCAGGGAAAATCCTGATCCATATTTTCCCGCCACGTTTTACATGTCTTGTTATAGCAATACGTGCTGATTCTATCTGTTGTGCTGACATAAAACCACATTCAACAGCCTGAAGACCGTAATCACCAAATTCAAGAGTGCTTCCTTTATAAGCCGCACCTTTATTTCGTCCTTTGTGTCTTCTTCTATATTTTAATTTTTTAGGGCTAAGCATAATGTTCTTCAATCCTTCTTACTAGGCAGTATTTCACCATTAAATATCGTTACTTTTATGCCAATGATTCCGTATGTTGTAAATGCCTCGGCAAATCCATAATCAATATCGGCTCTAATCGTATGAAGAGGTACCCTTCCTTTTCGATACCATTCTCGACGTGCCATTTCAGCACCACCCAGTCTACCACTACAGGCTATTTTGATACCCTGAATTCCAAAGCGTAGGGCAGAGGTTACACTTTTCTTCATTGCTCTTCGAAAAGATACTCTTCGAACCAATTGCATAGCTATATTTTCAGCCAATAACTGAGCATCAACTTCCGGTTTTCTAACTTCTTGAATATCAATAAAAAATTCTTTATCAATCTTGCCTTCTAATTCCTTTTTAAGGTTTTGGATCTCTGTCCCTTTTTTACCTATGACCAATCCTGGTCTTGCGGTATGGATCTTTATCCTGACTTTATGGGCGGCTCGTTCGATCTCAATTTTTGATACACCAGCTTGTTGGAGTTTGATTTTAAGGAATTTTCGTATCTTATAATCCTCAAATACAAAATTACTGTATTCTTTACTCGCAAACCATTTTGAATTCCAATCTTTATTTATACCTAATCGAAAGCCGATTGGATTAACTTTTTGTCCCAATAGTTGCCTCCATATAATCTTTTGATTTATCCTGGGATTTAGCCTTAATATAAACCAGAAATAATGTATAAAAATAATTGTTTAAAAAAATATATATAATATTATTTTGTTTCGTCAAGAATAACAGTTAAATGACATGTTCTTTTAAGTATCCTTGTAGCTCGGCCCTGTGCCCTTGGACTAAATCTTTTTAATGTTGGACCTTCATCAGCAAATATTTTATGTATAATTAATTTATCAACATCCGTCCCTAATTTCTGTTGGGCATTTGCTACAGCCGAATTTATGAGTTTTTTTAATATTTTTCCACTCTTTTGAGGAGTAAAGGAAAGCATGTTTAATGCCTCTTCTACCTTCTTACCACGAATTTCATCCATGATTAACCGGACTTTTCTTGGTGATACCCTAACATATTTTGCTACAGCGTTGGATTCCATTACTTAACACCTTTTAACTTAGATTTTTTATCTCCTGCATGTCCGAAAAAAGTCCTTGTTGGAGCAAATTCACCAAGCTTATGCCCTACCATGTCTTCAGTAATAAAAATAGGTAGAAATTTTTTACCATTATGTATCGCGATCGTAGTTCCTACAAATTCAGGCAATATGGTTGATCTTCTAGACCATGTCTTAATAATATTTCTACTTCTGCTTTTCTGCGCAGTTAGGACCTTTTTTAATAAATGATCATCTATAAATGGGCCCTTTTTTAATGACCTTGGCAAAATATAACCTCCAATTAATCAGTATAATTCTATTTTCTTCTTTTGACGATTAGTCTATCACTGTCTTTTTTGACTCTAGTCTTATAACCTTTAGTCGGCACACCCCAAGGAGTTACAGGGTGTCTTCCTCCTGACGATTTTCCCTCCCCACCACCATGAGGATGATCTACGGGATTCATAGCAACACCCCTTACATGCGGTCTCTTTCCCTTCCACCTATTCCTTCCAGCTTTGCCAATACTTATACTTGCGTGCCCGATATTTCCAACTTGTCCAATTGTCGCCTTACATTCAATAGGAATCATCCTAACTTCGCCAGAAGGGAGTTTTACTTGAGCATATCGCCCTTCTTTTGCCATTAATTGTGCGTAATTTCCTGCACTTCTGGCTAGTTGCCCCCCATGCCCAACTTTTAATTCAATATTATGAATTAATGAACCAAGTGGAATATCTCTTAAAATGAGTGCATTTCCGGGTTTTATTTCAGCAGTCACTCCAGACATTAAGGTTTCTCCAACAGTTAGGCCTTGTGTGGCAAGAACGTATCGCTTTTCGCCATCCTTATAATTTATAAGAGCAATATTCGAAGAACGATTAGGGTCATATTCGATAGTTGAAACATGGCCTAGGATTCCATCTTTATTGCGTTTAAAATCAATAATTCTAAAACGCTTTTTATGTCCTCCTCCTCTATGCCTACTTGTTAAGTGTCCTGCAAAATTTCTTCCAGCACTATTTTTTAACGTTATTAAAAGACTTTTTTCAGGAGAATCAGTAGTTAATTCTTCGAAAGTAGAATATTTTTGAAATCTTCGCCCAGGGGAAGTTGGTTTGTGACTCTTAATAGCCATCTATCGCTCCGCTATTTATATTCGTTTTATGACTAATTATAAATAAAAATATCAATTATAGACTTACATCCCTTCAAAGAATTCTATATTCTCTCCAGGAGCAAGTTTTACAATTGCTTTTTTCCAATCAGGCCTTTTACCGATATTTCTGCCTACCCTTCTTTTTTTCCCATTTATATTTAATGTATTTACTTCAATAACCTTTTTTTTAAATATCTTTTCAACAGCAGCTTTAATTTCGATCTTATTAGCTCTTTTATCGACCTTAAGGGTAATCTGGTTATTTTTTTCTTTTACGAAATTGGCCTTTTCAGCTAAATGAGGCTCTTTAATAATTCTATATATATCCATTAGGAAATCAGTGCCTCCTCAATTTTTTTAACAGCTGATTTGACTAAAAAAAGGTGATCATAATTAAGTATATCATAGACATTAAGCCCTTCATGTCTAATTACCTTAACCCAAGGCACATTTTTTGATGATTTTTCAAGGATCTCATTTTTTTCTTCCGTTACAATAAGCGCCTTGCGTACATTGAATTTTTTCATTACTTCTATAAACTGTTTGGTCTTTATCTCAGAAAAACTTAGATCATCTATAATTATAAGACGATCAGACTGTAGTTTATCTGACAGGGCCATCCTGATTGCAGCCTTTCTGACCTTTTTATGGACCTTAATAGAGTAATCCCTCGGTTTAGGTCCAAAAGCAACGCCGCCACCTCTCCTGTGCTGTGCACCTTCATTCCCGACCCTTGCCCGTCCAGTACCCTTTTGTTTATATAGTTTCTTGCCGGAGGCATTTACGTCAGCCCTAGTTTGGGTCGAGGCTGTTCCTGCCCGCTTCTTTGCAAGCTGACTTACAACAACCTGATGCAAGATATCCTTCCTAACCGATTTTTCAAATAGGCCTTCATTTATCTGCATTTGAGATATTTTTTCTGCCTGTACATTATATATATCAATCACTGTCATGTCCTATTATCAATCTTTAAAATTAGATTTTGCTTATTTCCATAATAGTATTAAAACAACCGGGCAACGATCCTTTTATAGCTATTATCTGTCTTTCCGGTCTTATATCGATTACCTTGAGATTTTTAATTTTAGTTTTTTGGAATCCCATCCTCCCGGGTAATTTTCTTCCTTTCATTACTCTTCCAGGTGTTGTTGTAGTGCCTATAGAACCCGGAATACGATGGGCTTTTCCACCATGAGTCTCTCGTCCTCCTGAAAAACCCCATCTTTTAATGACACCACTGAATCCATGACCTTTGCTTGTTCCAGAAACATTCACAAGATCACCTGGTAGGAAAATATTACTATCTATTTTCTGCCCCAGTTCGAATAAATTAGCATCATCAACCCTTATTTCTTTTAGATAATTAAAAAATTGGCTTCCTGCCTTTTTAAAATGGCCTTTCATGGGTTTATTCAAATGACTTTCTTTTTCTTCTTCAAAACCAACCTGAATAGCCTCATAACCATCTATTGCTGTTATCTTTTTCTGAACCACAATACATGGTTCGATTTTGACTATCGTAACAGGTACACATTTCCCTTCTTCCACAAAATAACGGGACATACCAATTTTTTTTCCATAAATCCTATCGACCATTAATATTTATCTCCGCTTAGCTTTTTTACAGCTTTATTTCCACATCAACGCCACCGGAAAGATCCAGTTTCATCAACGCATCTACTGTTTGTTGATTCGGCTCGAGAATATCAAGCAGCCTTTTATGTGTTCGTATCTCGAATTGTTCCCGAGATTTTTTATCTACGTGCGGCGATCTCAACACACAAAATTTATTTATTACAGTAGGAAGAGGTATAGGGCCAGCAATCTTGGCGCCTGTCTCCCGCACAGTTTCAACGATCTCCATCGCAGATTGGTCCAGTAACTTATGATCGTATGCTTTTAATCTTATCCGAATTTTTTGATTTGCTAATGCTTTATCTATCATGTTTTTGACCGTTTATTCTCCGATGATGGCCTATTATTCAATAATTTCATGGATCACGCCTGCGCCCACGGTACGGCCGCCTTCACGTATGGCAAACCTGAGTTCCTTTTCCATGGCTATCGGCGTTATTAAGGTCCCTTCTATCGACACGTTATCTCCGGGCATTACCATTTCCACGCCTTCAGGTAATTTCACTACTCCCGTTACATCTGTCGTCCTGAAATAAAACTGAGGCCTGTATCCATTAAAAAACGGCGTGTGTCTCCCGCCCTCTTCTTTCGTCAATATGTATGCCTCAGCCTTGAACTTCGTATGCGGCGTTATTGATCCGGGTTTCGCAACCACCTGCCCTCTCTCAACTTCATCCCTCTTCGTGCCTCTCAACAAAACGCCAACATTGTCGCCTGCCTGTCCCTGATCCAGAAGCTTCCTGAACATCTCAACTCCGGTGCATACAGTCTTGATCGTATCCCTTATACCTACGATCTCAACATCATCACCTACCTTAACAATCCCACGCTCTACCCTGCCTGTTACAACCGTCCCTCTACCCGATATACTGAATACGTCCTCTACAGGCATTAAAAACGCCTTGTCTGTGTCTCTCACAGGCTCCGGTATAAAACTGTCAACCGCCGCCATTAAATCAAATATGCACTTGGAATCCGGGCTGTTCGGGTCATCGCTCTCAAGGGCCTTCAATGCGCTGCCTCGGACAATAGGTGTCTCATCACCAGGAAATTCATACTTAGTTAATAATTCCCTTAGCTCCAGTTCCACTAACTCTATCAGCTCTTCATCGTCAACCATGTCACATTTATTTAAAAATACAACTATGCTAGGCACCCCTACCTGCCTCGCCAATAATATGTGCTCTCGCGTCTGCGGCATGGGTCCATCATCCGCTCCGACTACCAGTATCGCTCCATCCATCTGTGCAGCACCGGTTATCATGTTCTTTATATAGTCAGCGTGTCCAGGACAGTCCACATGCGCATAATGCCTGTTCTCTGTCTGATATTCCACATGCGCCGTAGCTATTGTTATACCACGCGCCTTTTCTTCCGGTGCTTTGTCTATAGAATCAAACGGCATGAATTCTGCTAATCCCTTAGCAGCCAAATTCTTTGTTATCGCTGCCGTTAATGTCGTCTTACCATGATCTATGTGCCCAATCGTCCCTACGTTTACATGCGGCTTTGTCCTCTCAAATTTCTTTTTAGCCATCACCTACCCCCTTTTGAAATATCAAAAAGTATTCTCCTTCAATTGATTATCCAATCAAAAAAATGAAAGTCTGATTTATTTCAATCAAAAACAATATCAATTGAAGCCCACGACCGGGATCGAACCGGTGACCTCATCCTTACCAAGGATGTGCTCTACCTACTGAGCTACGTGGGCAAAGTTATGAATATATTATATTAATCAATTAATATTTAAAATTGTGAGCCCTTAATTCCTACAATCAAGAAACAATCCTTCAAAAATTATAAATATTTTCTTAATTAATAATAAATGGATCAAGTTATAATAAATTAATCGATATTTATTAAATTTCGATTTACAAATATTTTTTATATCTAATAAAATTTAGATATTTTACAACCCTAAACCATGCTCATCTCCTCATAAGCGGATCTTAAAACACATTAATATATTCCTCCCCGCCATATAAAAACAAAAACCATGATTACAAGGTGATTAGCCCTCCGTGGAAAAGCCCCGTCCCAACCTAGATGCAATAGCCTTACATGGATTGAAGCCTTGATCTTGAAAAATACTTATTATTTCCGGATGGAAATCCTCTAGCCCAATTCAGCTTAGAGAATTATTATTACTTCAAACAAATGATAAAATAATATGGAGCGGGAAACGGGATTCGAACCCGCGACCCTCAGCTTGGAAGGCTGACGCTCTAGCCAACTGAGCTATTCCCGCTTAAATTTAGACACCTTTTCCCAGACATTCCATTATATTTATCAGATGTCAAATTCTGATAAAATCCTTTATGGTGGAGAGGGGAGGATTCGAACCTCCGAAGGCTTGGCCGGCAGATTTACAGTCTGCTCCCTTTAACCACTCGGGAACCTCTCCATAATTCTTATCTCTGGAGCCAGCGAAGGGAATCGAACCCCCGACCCACTGATTACAAATCAGTAGCTCTACCGACTGAGCTACGCTGGCTATTTTAAAAAAAGTAAATCGTTAACATAGATATATATTAAAAATATATCAATATTTAAATTTCATGTATTCCTGGTAAAAAACTTAACGGCTAATAAAATTCTCCATTTTTCGATCTATTTCTTTGAAATATTACTGATTACAGAATATTTCTTATTTTATAAAAGCAAGTTCCATTTTTTTATGTCAATAGATACAGATAATTCAAAACTTGAAACATTTTAAATATTATATGCTTCAATTTATTTTTCACAACTTTTTTTATAAAAATGTCTAAATTAAGACAAAAAAAATCCCGGGTAGGAGGTGGTCATGATGGCCACCCCCTCCGGACAGAACGGCTCGTACCGGCCAGGTAAGCCGCTCTTCGATTAGTGACTGAACAATGATTGTTCAGGATTTTGTTGAGTGAAACTGTTCAGAA